>VFQO010000504.1_pt1 | contig 41164 bp, 38 predicted proteins | sample 3512331 | NCBI WGS metagenome assembly VFQO01 (sample SAMN10412371, study PRJNA504923) | tailings metagenome | isolation source: Replicate 3 from Balatoc abandoned mine | place: Philippines: Itogon, Benguet | collected 2017-08-28 | reverse complement strand
AGTACCCGTTCTGCTCGCAGCTCGCCGCGGGCTGGGACAAGCCCTGGATCCTGTACGTGGCCGCGCTGTTTCACGACATCGCCAAGGGCCGCGGTGGTGACCACTCCGAACTCGGCGCGCACGACGTGCGCAGCTTCTGCCGCCAGCATGGCATCGACCGCGAGGACGCGAAGCTGATTGCGTTTCTGGTCGCCGAGCATCTCACCATGAGCCGCCTGGCCCAGAAGGCGGATCTGTCCGACCCCGACGTGATCGCCGATTTCGCGCGCCGCGTGGGCAACGAGCGCCACCTCACCGCGCTCTACCTGCTCACGGTGGCCGACATTCGCGGCACCAGCCCGAAGGTGTGGAACGCCTGGAAAGGCAAGTTGCTGGAAGACCTGTACCGCTACACGCTGCGCGTGCTGGGCGGGCGCGCGCCCGACCCGGGTGCCGTCATCGAAGGCCGCAAGCGCGAGGCGCTGCAGATGCTGGCCCTGCACGCCCTGCCCCACAACGCGCACAAGGCGCTGTGGGACACGCTGGACGTGAGCTACTTCATGCGCCACCAGGCCGATGAAATCGCCTGGCACACCCGCGTGCTCACGCGCGAGCTTGCCAAGGCCGAGCGCGACCCGCAGCGCTGCATCGTGCGCGCACGCCTCTCGCCCGAGGGCGAGGGCCTGCAGGTGCTGGTGTACGCCCCCGACCAGAACGACCTCTTTGCACGGATCTGCGGCTACTTCGACATGTCGCAGTTCAGCATCCTGGACGCGCGCGTGCACACCACCCTGACCGGCCACGCGCTCGACACCTTCCAGGTGGTCGTGCCCGAGCTGGCCGAGCACTACCGAGAGTTGGTGGCCATGGTCGAGAACCGGCTGGCCCAGGTGATCGACGCCCGGGGCCCACTGCCGCCACCCACCAAGGGCCGGCTGTCGCGGCGCGTGAAGAGCTTTCCCATCACCCCGCGCGTGGACCTGCGCCCCGACGAGAAGGCCCAGCGCTGGCTGCTCTCGGTGTCTGCCAGCGACCGGGCCGGGCTGCTCTACGGCATCTCGCGCGTGCTGGCCCGCCACGGCGTGAGCGTGCAGCTGGCCAAGATCACGACGTTGGGCGAGCGTGTGGAAGACACCTTCCTCATCAGCGGTGCGCCGCTGCAGGTGAACAAACGCCAGATCGAGATCGAGACCGAGTTGCTCGAAACGCTCGAGGGCGCAAGCGGCGCTTAGCCTGGCTCGGCCAGCAGAGCCGGCAGCGCCTGCGCTGCGGTCTGGCGCCATGTGACGTGGGCCACATCATCGAGCGCGGTCTCGTGCGGGTTGACGATCACCACGCGTGCACCGGCATGGCGTGCCACCCCCGCCAGCCCCGCGGCGGGGTACACCTCCCCCGAGGTGCCCACCACGAGCATCAGGTCACAGGCCTCGGCGGCTGCCTGGGCAGCAACCAGTTCGGCCTGCGGCAGCATCTCGCCGAACCACACCACCGCGGGGCGGCGCAGGTTCCCGCATACCGGGCAGCGCGGCGGTCGACCGGGCTCGATGGCCTCCTTCTGGCAGCAGGCCCGCGGCGCGTCCAGCCAGCGGTCCTCGGCGATGTTGCCGTGCAGGGCCAGCACCCCGGGACTGCCCGCGCGCTGATGCAGGCCATCCACGTTCTGCGTGATCAGCGTCAGGCGCCCCGGGTGGCGCTGCTGGTACGCCGCGATGGCGCGGTGCCCGGCATTGGGAAGCACCCGGGCAATGGCCTCGCGCCGCTCGGCGTACCAGTCCCACACCAGGGCTGGGCTGCGTCGGTACGCCGCTTCGGTGGCGAGCTGCTGCGGGTCGAACTGCGCCCACAGCCCCGTGAGCGCGTCGCGGAAGGTAGGCACGCCCGACTCGGCGCTCATGCCGGCGCCGCTGAGCAAGACGATGGCGCGCGCCGAGCGTACCGTCTCGCGCAGCGCTTCGACCACGTCACACCTCGCGTTGTCGCAAGGCTTCGTACAAGCACACGCCGCTGGCCACCGACACGTTGAGGCTTTCCACCGCCCCGCGCATGGGGATGCTGACCAGCTCGTCGCAGGTCTTGCGCGTCAGCTGGCGCATGCCCGGGCCCTCGGCACCCAGCACCAGGGCCACCGGCCCCTTGAGGTCCACCTGATAGACCGTCTTCGGCGCGTCATCGCTGGTACCGATGACCCAGATGTTGCGCTCCTTGAGTTCGTTCAGGGTACGCGCCAGGTTGGTCACCATGAAGTACGGCATCGTCTCGCCGGCACCACTGGCCACCTTGGCCACGGTGGCGTTCAGGCCCACGGCGTGGTCCTTGGGGGCGATGACGGCGTGCGCCCCGGCGCCGTCGGCCACGCGCAGGCAGGCACCCAGGTTGTGCGGGTCGGTCACGCCATCGAGCACGAGCAGCAGCGGCACCTCGCCCGTGCCCTCGAGCTGGTCGAGCAAGTCGTCGAGCGAGCGTGCCTGTTCGATCGGCAGCACCCGCGCGGCCACACCCTGGTGGCCGTGGCTGCCGGCCAGCTTGGCGATGCGCAGTGCATCGGCTTCGATGAGGCGCACGCCCGCCTCCTTGGCTCGCTCGAGGAACTGGCGCATGCGCGCGTCGCGCCGCGTGCCCTCGAACACCACCTCAACGATGCTTTGCGGTGCGGTCTTGAGCCGCACGCCCACGGCGTGGAAACCGAACAGGACCTTGGTGGCGGAGGGAGCTTTGGGCGATGAGGACATGGCGGGATTATCCCGCCACGGCTCAGGCAAGCCTCGCGGTGAGGCGGTTGCTGATGTCCGCCACCTGCCCGGCAGCGATGGTGATGCGCCGGTCGCAGCGCTCAGCAATGCTGCGGTCGTGCGTGACGAGCATCAGCGTGGTGTCTTGCTCGCGGTTGAGCTCGAACATCAGCGCCATAACGGCCTCGCCGGTCGCGAAATCCAGGCTGCCTGTGGGCTCGTCGGCCAGCAACACGGCCGGGCGAACCACAAAGGCACGTGCCAGCGCCACGCGCTGCTGCTCTCCGCCCGACAGCACCTTGGGGTAGTGGTTCAGCCGCTCGCCCAGGCCCACGCGCTGCAGCATGGCGGTAGCGGCCGCGCGCGCGTCACGCCGCCCGGCCAGCTCCAGCGGCAGCATCACGTTCTCCAGCGCCGTGAGGTTGGCCAGCAGCTGGAAACTCTGGAACACGAAGCCCACCTTGGCCGCGCGCAGCGCCGCGCGCTGGTCCTCATCAAGCGCGAACAGATCGTTACCGTCGATGTGAACCGTTCCCTGCGTGGGCGTATCCAACCCCGCGACGATGGACAGCAGCGTGCTCTTGCCCGAGCCCGAGGCGCCCACGATCGCCACCGTCTCGCCACGGCGCACGGTGAAATCGATATCCCGCAGAATGGTCAGTGTGCCGGTCGAATCGGTGACCGACTTGAACACATGGCTGACCGCAATCATCACATCCGACATGAAGCATTCCCTGAGTTCGAACCGCCGCCACTTTAGCCTGTGCCTCATGACAGCGCTGTCATTCGGACATGTCGGCCTGCTGCAGGCCCAGGGCAGGACAGCCCCGGTGGTGCTGGTCGTGGGCGATTCGCTGAGTGCCGAGTACGGCCTGCGCCGCGGCAGCGGCTGGGTGGCGCTCACGGAGGAGAAACTCGCGAGCGAGAAGATCGACGCGCGGGTGGTCAATGCCAGCATCAGCGGAGATACCACCTCGGGTGGACGCTCGCGCCTGCCCGCCTTGCTCAAGCAGCACCGGCCGGCGGTGGTGGTCATCGAACTGGGCGGCAATGACGCGTTGCGCGGCCTGCCGCTGAACATGACGCGCGAAAACCTCACCGCCATGGTGAAGACCGCCAAGGGCGCGGGCGCACGCGTTCTGCTGCTGGGCATGGACATGCCGCCCAACTACGGCGCGAAGTACGCACAGGAGTTTCGCGAGCTCTTCACCACGGTGGCGCGCGAGGAAAAGACCGCCCTGGTGCCTTTCTTCCTCAAGGGCGTGGCCGACACCGCCGACCCACTGGCGCTGTTCCAGAGCGACCGCATCCACCCCAACGAGAAGGCGCAACCCATCATGCGCGACACCGTCTGGCCCGAACTGCGCAAGCTGGTGGCGGCCGGATAATCGGCGCATGCCTGTTGCCACCTTGAGCGCTGCCGACGCCCTGCAGCGCCTCGACGACTTCGACACCATCATCGACGCCCGCACCGAGGACGAGCATGCGCTCGACCATGTGCCCGGGGCGTTGAACTGGCCCACCCTGAACAACGCCGAGCGCATCGAAATCGGCACGATGTACAAGCAGGTCAGCGCCTTCGAAGCCAAGAAGCGCGGCGCGGCGCTGTCGGCACGCAACATCGCGGCGCACATCGAGCGCGAGGTGATCGACAAACCCAAGGGCTGGCGCCCGCTGGTGTATTGCTGGCGCGGCGGCAACCGCAGCGGCGCGCTGGCCACCATCCTGGGCGCCATCGGGTTTCAGGTCACGCTGATCGAAGGCGGCTACAAGGCCTGGCGCGCGGCGCTGGTGGACGACCTGCCGCACCGGGCCAGCCGCCTGCGCTACCGCGTGCTGTGCGGCCCCACGGGCAGCGGCAAGACCCGGCTGCTGCAGGCGCTGGCGGCAGAGGGCGCGCAGGTGCTCGACCTTGAAGGCCTGGCTTGTCACCGCAGCTCGGTGCTGGGCCTGCTGCCGGGCCAGCCGCAGCCCAGTCAGAAGCGCTTCGATTCACTGATCTGGGACGCCCTGCGGCGCTTCGACCCGGCGTGGCCGGTGTACGTGGAGAGCGAGAGCAAGAAGGTGGGCAACCTGCGCGTGCCCGATGCCCTGATGGATGCCATGCGCGCCAGCGACTGCATCGCGCTGGAACTGGCCGACACCGAACGCGTGGCACTGCTGCTGGAAGACTATGACTTCTTCGTGCAGCGACCGGATTTCTTCATCGAGCGCCTGCAGGCGCTGCGTCAGGTGCGCGGGGCCGAGATCGTCGACGGCTGGTCGAAGCAGGTGCGCGAAGGCCAGACACCTGCGGTGGTGCTGGACCTGCTGGTGCGTCACTACGACCCCACCTATCAGGCCTCGACCCATCGGAACTTCCAGCGCCTCGCACAGGCGCTGCCCTGCGTGCTGGCCGACCGCTCTGCCGGTGCGATGCGCGCCGCAGCCCGGGCACTCATCGCCACCGAAGGGGCTTGATCGGGCGGCCTCACGGGGTCGGTGAGGCCGGCATCGCACCCTGCCGTGACAACCTGGCCGGGTCTCAGTCGGCGCTGCCGCCTTCGCCGCCAGGAGCACCGGTACCAGCGGCGCCACTGTCGTCTTGCGGTTCATCGCCGGGGTGAGCGCCCTCGTCGGTCTTGCGGGCGGCCTTCTGGCGCGCTTTTTCTTCCTTCTTCTGCTTCTTGGCCAGCTCGCGCTGGCGCTTCTCGTATCCGTAGTTGGGGGTGGCCAATGCGATGTTCCTGGAGGGGTTGAAGGGATCAGGGATGCAGCGGGGGCAACGCCTGGGCCAGGTCGGCGCGGAGGTCTTCGACATCCTCCAGGCCTGCGGCAAAGCGTACCAGACCCCCTGCGTGAGGCCAACCCAGCGTGCGGATGCCCGGGACGTTGTAGGGTGCGCACAGGCTGACGGGGCCCGCCCAGCTCCAGCCGAGCCGGAAGCGGCGCAGCCCGTCGCAGAAGGCGTCGATGCGCTCCTGCGGTATCGAGGCGTCGAACGCGGCACTGAACAGACAGGCGGCGGCGCTCGCATCGCGCTGCCAGGTGGCGTGCCCGGGCGATCCGGGCAACGCCGGGTGAAACACGCGCGCCACGCCGGGCTGTGACTGCAGCCAGGTGGCCAGTTCACGGGCGGTGGCGTCCTGCTGGTGGTATCGCAATTCGATGGTCTGCAGACCGCGGAGCACGAGTTCGGCGTCGTTGGCCGAGACACCCAGGCCCAGGCGCATGTGGCACAACAGGACATCGCGATGCAAGGACTCGTCGCGCGTCACCACCGAGCCCATGAGCACGTCGGCTCCGCCGCTGGGGTACTTGGTGAGCGCCTGCATGGAGACGTCCACGCCCAGGTCGAAGGCGCTGAAGGCAATGCCCGCGCCCCAGGTGTTGTCCAGCGCGGTCACGATCGCGCGATCGCCGCCGGCCCGCGCCCGGTTGGCGGCCTTGACCACCGCCACCAGCGCTGGAACGTCCGGAAACTCCAGCGTGATCGAGCCCGGCGCCTCGAGCCACACGAGGCGCGTGGCCGGCGTGATCTTCGCGGCCAGATCGGCCGGGTTCATCGCGTCGTAGAAGCGGTGCGTGATGCCCCAGGCCGCCAGCTCACCGGCCGCAAAAGCCTTGCCGGGGCCGTAGGCGTTGTCGGGAACCAGCAGTTCGTCGCCGCTGCGCAGGAAGGCCATGTCGACCAGCGCCAGCGCCGACAGGCCGCTGGGCGCCAGCACGCAGAAGCGCCCGCCCTCCAGCGTGGCGATGCGCTCTTCCAGCGTGAAGGTGGTCGGCGTGCCATGCAGGCCGTAGGTGTAGCCGCTCTTGTCCTTCCAGTCGTACGTGCGCAGGGCGTGTACGTTCGGAAAAATGACGGTGGAGGCCTTGTGCACGCCCGGCGCGACGGCCTCGAAGCCCTCCGGGGGCTTGTAAGGGTGATGGATCAGCTGGGTGGAGAGCTTCTCCTTCCCCATCACAGCTTCCACTTTTCCAGCAATTGCGCCGGGCGCAGGCTGTCGTAGCCCTCGAAAGGCTGATGGATCCAGGGGTTGGTGGGCAGGTATTCCACCGAATAGTCGGGCGTGAAGGTGGACATCGCCTTGGTCCAGATCACCGCACTGCGCAGCTCGGTGATGGGCGCGTAGTTGTTCTTGAGCAGGTCGATCACGACCTTGAGCGTGTGACCGGAGTCCGCCAGATCATCGACCAGCAGCACCTTGCCGGCAATCTCGCCCTTGGGCGTCGTGATGTAGCGCGCGATGTCGAGCTTGCCCTGCACCGTGCCCGCCTCGGCGCGGTACGAGCTGGTGGACATGATGGCCAGCGGCTTGTCGAAGATGCGCGAGAGGATGTCGCCCGGGCGCATGCCGCCGCGAGCCAGGCACAGGATGGTGTCGAACTCCCAGCCAGATTGGTAGACCTTGAGCGCGAGCTTTTCGATCAGGTTGTGGTACTCGTCGTAGGAGACGTAGAGGTGTTTGCCGTCTTCGGTGAGCATGCGGACTCCGGGAGGGGATTCGGAAAAGTGTGGTCTGACAAGAACGAGCGCCCTACCCGGAATTACCCGTGGAACGGGTGGTGAAGCAGGATGGTGTGATCGCGGTCGGGGCTGGTGGACACCACGTGGATGGGCACGCCGGTGGTCTCCTGGATGCGCTGCAGGTACAGGCGGGCGTTGGCCGGCAGGTCCTCGTAGCGCGTCACGCCCACGGAGCTTTCCGTCCAGCCCGGAATTGACTCGTAGATCGGCTTGCAACGCGCAATGTCGTCCGCCCCCATGGGCAGGATGTCGATGCGCTCGCCGTCGAGCTCGTATCCCGTGCACAGCTGCAACTCGGGCAGGCCGTCGAGCACATCGAGCTTGGTGATGCACAGACCCGTCAGGCCGTTGACCTGCGCCGAGCGCTTGAGCAGCGCGGCGTCGAACCAGCCGCAGCGGCGCGAGCGGCCGGTGGTGACGCCTTTTTCGGCCCCCACGGTGGACATGTGCCAGCCGGGTGTGCCTTCGGTTTCCCAGTCGAGCTCGGTGGGGAACGGGCCACCGCCCACGCGCGTGCAGTAGGCCTTGGTGATGCCCAGCACGTAGTGCAGCAGTTGCGGGCCCACGCCGGCGCCCGCGGCGGCGTTGCCGGCCACGCAGTTGCTGGAGGTCACGAACGGGTAGGTGCCGTGATCGATGTCGAGCAAGGTGCCCTGCGCGCCCTCGAACAGCAGATTGACGCCGGCCTTGTGTGCCTCGTTGAGCTCGCGCGACACGTCGGCGATCATGGGTTTGAGCGCTTCGGCCTGGCGCATGGCCTCGGCGTACACCGGCTCGAACTGGATGGCGCCGCCCTTCATGTAGGGCGCGATCTTGTCGTCCCAGGCCATGTCGGCCGAATGCAGGTACGTGGTCAGCACATGGTTGTGCAGATCCAGCAGCTCGCGCAGCTTGGTCGCGAAGCGTTCGGGGTATTTCAGGTCCTGCACGCGCAGGGCGCGGCGGGCGATCTTGTCCTCGTAGGCCGGACCGATGCCGCGGCCGGTGGTGCCGATCTTCTCGGTGCCGGCCTTCACCTTGGCAGCCTCGCGCGCGATGTCGATCGCGGCATGGAACGGCAGGATCAGCGGACAGGCCTCGCTCACGCGCAGGCGCGAGCGCACCTCCACACCCGCCTTCTCCAGCCCCGCGATCTCCTCGAACAGCTTGCCCACCGAGAGCACCACGCCGTTGCCGATGTAGCACTTGACGCCAGCGCGCATGATGCCGCTCGGGATGAGGTGCAGCGCGGTCTTGACGCCGTTGATGACCAGCGTGTGGCCGGCGTTGTGGCCACCCTGGAAACGCACCACACCCTGCGCGGTCTCGGTCAGCCAGTCAACCAGCTTGCCCTTGCCTTCGTCGCCCCACTGGGTGCCGACCACCACCACGTTGCGCCCGGGGGTTGCGGCGCTGCCCTTGTTGCTCATCGCGTTTTCCAATCAGAGGGTTCTAACGGTCCAGGTGCCCGCGCGGCCGGCATCGGACACCAGCTCACGGTCACAGTGGAATTCATCGACCTGGTGGTCGTGGCCCGGCAGGGCGCACACCACGGTCTGGCCCTGCGCGCGCAATGCGGCGATCGCCTCGCGCAGACCAGGGTCGTTGCCCCAGGGAGCCCGGATGGCAGCGGCCAGCGCGCGCGGCGCGACGGCGGCCACCAGCTCCTTGAGGTCAAGGCTGAAACCCACGGCCGGGCGCTTGCGGCCGAAGACGGCACCGACCTCGTCATAGCGGCCACCGCGCGCGATGTCGGCCACCGGGCTGCGTGCGTCACGGGCAAACACCGCGAAGCGCACGCCGCTGTAGTAGGCATACCCGCGCAGGTCGGACAGGTCGAAGGACAACTGCATGCCCTGCACGTGATCGGCAAGCCATTGCAGCGCATCCAGTGCGGTGTGCAGCAGCGGTGACGGCGTGAGCGCGCGACGCGCCTCAGCCAGCACGCCCCGGCCGCCGTAGAGCGTTGGCAGGCGAGCCAGGTCGGCGCGGGTGGACTCGGGCAGGTCGCGCGACAGGGTACGCAGTTCTGCCGCGTCCTTGGCGGTCAGCGCGGCGTGCAGTCGCGCCACCTGGGCCGCCGGCAACCGCAGGGGATCGAGCACAGCATCGATGACGCGAACATCGGCCAGATCCAGTTGCAGGTCGCGCAAGCCCGCGGCATGCAAGCAGGCCTGCGCCAGCTCGACGGCCTCGAGATCGGCCTCAAGGCCCGCGTGGCCATAGATTTCGGCTCCGAACTGAAGTGGCTCGCGCGTGGCCGCGGGACGATCGGCCCGCGTGTGCACCACCGGCCCGCAGTAGCAAAGGCGGGCCACGCCCCGGCGGTTGAGCAGGTGGGCGTCGATGCGGGCGACTTGCGGCGTGCTGTCGGCGCGCAGACCAAGCGTGCGCCCGCTGAGCTGGTCGACGAGCTTGAAGGTCTGCAGGTCCAGCGATTCGCCGGTGCCGGTAAGCAGCGACTCCAGATGCTCCACCAACGGCGGCATCACGAGCTCGTAGCCGTACGAGCGCGCGGTGTCGAGCAGGCTTCGGCGGAGTTCCTCGATGTGCCGGGCCTCGGAGGGCAGGACATCGGCGATGTGATCCGGGAGGACCCAGGCGGACATGGCGTTTATGGGACGCTGTTAAAAACGCGATTCTACCGGGCAGGTCTGGCCTGCCCTGGCAGCACACGCGGCTGCGGGCGCACCTTCAGCCGAACAACAGGACGATGAGCCCGCCCACGGCAACGCTGATCAGGCCGAAGAAGCGGATCTGCCCGTCGCGCAGCGAGAGCATCTGGCTGAACACGCGCCGCCAGCCGCCGGGCGAGAGCAGCGGCAACAGGCCCTCGAACACCAGCACCAGGCCCAGCGCGAGCCACCAGGCGTCGCTCATGTCCGCCGTCGCCCGGGCCAGACGCTGGCCATCAACGCGGCGCGCCGACGTTGCTGCTGCGCAGGCTGCCGAAGAAGTCGGTGGACGGGTCGACCAGTATCACGTCGCCCTTGCCCGCGAAGCTGGACTTGTAGGCCTCAAGCTGACGGTAAAACCGCGCGAACGCAGGGTCACGGCCAAAGGCGTCGGAGAACGCAGCCGCGGCCAGGGCATCGCCCTCACCCTTGATGCGCTGTGCGTCGCGGTAGGCCTCGGCCACGATCACCTCGCGCTGGCGGTCGGCGTCGGCGCGGATGGCCTCCCCCTCGGCAAAGCCCGTGGAACGCAGTTCGTTGGCGACCCGCTTGCGCTCGGCCTCCATACGCTGGTAGACCGAGGTCACGATGGACTCGGCGTAGTCGACGCGGTTGATGCGCACATCCACCACCTCCATGCCCCAGGGCTGGTTGGCGCCCTGGATGGCAGCAGCCACCTGGGTCTGCACGTCGCGCATGAGATCGTCACGGCGCGCCGAGAGCAGTTCGCGCAAGGTACGCTTGTTCACCTCCTGCTGGAACGAGTTGCGCACGACGCGGTTGAGCTGCAGGGCACCGGCGCGCTCGTTGGTGCCGACGTTGCGGATGTAGGCCTGCGGGTCGCTGATGCGCCAGCGCACGTACCAGTCGATCACCACGCGCTGCTTCTCGGCCGTGAGCGTGGGCTCGGTGTCCTGGCTTTCGAGCGTGAGCAGGCGTTTGTCGATGTATGACACGTTCTGGAACGGCGGCGGCAGCTTGAAGTTCAGGCCCGGCTCGGTAATGACCTGCTTGATCTGGCCGAGCTGGTAGACGACGCCGAACTGGCGCTGGTCGACAACGAACAGCATGGAACTGGCGATGGCCAGGACCACGATGAGCGAGGTGATGACGAATCCGATCTTGTTCATGTGCTTGTCCTCCCGTGCTCAACGGCTTTCGCGATCGCGCGAACGTGCCGAGTCGGGCGCTCGCTCCAGGGGGCTGGAGACGGGCGCGGGCGTGCCGGGCATGGTGGTGGACGACGCCGGGGCGGTGGTCGATGCGCCGGCGGCCTGCATCAGCTTGTCCAGGGGCAGGTACAGCAGGTTGGAGCCGCTGTTGCGCGTGTCCACCAGCACCTTGGTGACGTTGCTGTAGATCTGCTGCATGGCCTCGGTGTGCAGGCGCTCGCGCGTGACCTGGGGCGCCTTCTGGTACTCGGCCAGGACCGAGCGGAACCGCTGCGCATCACCCTGCGCCTGCGCCACGATGCGGGCCTTGTAACCCTCGGCCTCCTCGGTCAGGCGGGAGGCGGTACCGCGCGCACGCGGGACCACGTCGTTGCGATAGGCCTCGGCGTCGTTCTTGGCGCGCTCACGCTCCTGGCCGGCGCGCAGCACGTCGTCGAACGCGGCCTGCACCTGCTCGGGCGGGCGAACGCCGCCTTGCTGCAGGTTCACCGCCACCACCTCGATGCCGACCTTGTAGCGGTCGAGGATGGTCTGCATGAGCGTGCGCACGCGCGGTGCGATCTGGTCGCGTTCCTCGGCAAGCACGGCGTCCATGCGCATCTTGCCCACCACCTCGCGCACCGCCGTCTCGGCGGCCTTGAGCACGGACAGGTCTGGATCGCGGCTCTCGAAGAGGAACGCACGGGCATCGCTCAGGCGGTACTGCACCACGAACTTGATGTCTACGATGTTCTCGTCCTCGGTGAGCATGGAGGACTCGCGCAGGCCGGTCGCGGGCACCACGTTGTCGCGGCCCACGTCGACCGAGCGCAGCTGCGTCACGAACACCGTTTCGTGGCGCTGGATCGGGTACGGCAGGCGCCAGTTGAAGCCGGCGCCCACGGTGCTGTGGTAGCGGCCGAATTGCGTGACGACCGCCTGCTGGCCTTCCTGCACGATGAAAAAGCCCGTGCCGAGCCAGATCAGCAGCGCCACACCGACGATGAGGCCGGCGCCGACACCGGCGGCCTTGGGGTTGGGCGTGAAGCCACCGCCGCCACCGCCATTGCCGCCCGCACCGCCGCCCTGCCCGCTGCCACCGCCCCCGCGGCGATTGCCCAGCAGACCGCCGAGCTTGCGGTTGAAGTCGCGCCAGAGTTCGTCGAGGTCGGGCGGGCCCTGGTTGGGGCCCTGGCCGCGCGGGCGCTGCCCGCCGCGCGCGTCCTCGTCATTGCGGCCGTCCTGCCCGCCCTCGTCGCGGCCCCAGCGGGGGTCGTTGAGATTGAACATGCCGCGCCAGCGGCGCCAGCCACGTTTGGGCTGGCCGGTGTGCGGGTGGGTGGGGGTCACATCCATGCTGTGAGAGTTTCCTGTGTGCAACGGTGTCATGCCATTGTGCCGAATCAGGCCGGGGGGTTCCCGGATTCAAGTGCTTCCTGGGGGTTTTGTGTCGCGGCGCCCGCACTGCGGCGTGCCACCTCGGCCGCCAGCCAGGCCCGCAATTCGGGCAGGCCGGTGCCCTCGTGCGCGCTGACGAACAGGCGTGGCAGCGCGCGACCGCCCACCTCGATCGTGTCGAGCCGCTGGTGCGGCATGCGCGCAGGATCGAGGGCGTCGACCTTGTTGAAGACGAGCAACTGGGGGACGTCGGCCGCGCCGATCTCGCCCAGCACGCGCTCCACGGCGGCAATCTGTTCGGGATGGTCGGGGTTGGAGGCGTCGACCACGTGCAGCAGCAGGTCAGCCTCGGCGGCCTCCTGCAGCGTGGCGGCAAAGGCTTCCACCAGGCCGTGCGGGAGGTCGCGGATGAACCCCACGGTGTCCGACAGCGACACGGTACGGCCGGCCTCACCAAGGTAGAGCTGGCGCGTGGTGGTGTCCAGGGTGGCGAACAATTGATCCGCTGCGTAGCTGCGGGCCTTCACCAGGGCATTGAAGAGCGAGCTCTTGCCGGCGTTGGTGTATCCCACCAGCGAAATGGTGAAGGCGTCGCGCCGTTCGCGCTGGCGGCGCTGGGTGGCGCGCTGCTTCTTGACCTTCTCCAGCCGTTCCTTGGTGCGCTTGATGGCCTCGGCGATCATGCGGCGGTCGAGCTCGATCTGGGTTTCCCCGGGGCCGCCGCGCATGCCGATACCGCCGCTCTGGCGTTCCAGGTGCGACCAGCGCCGCACCAGGCGGGTGGAGAGGTACTGCAGTCGCGCCAGCTCGACCTGCAGCTTGCCCTCGTGGCTGCGCGCGCGCTGCGCGAAGATTTCGAGGATGAGCAGCGTTCGGTCGTTGACCGGCAGGCCCAGGTGGCGCTCCAGGTTGCGCTGTTGCGCGGGGCTCAGCGACTGGTCAAACAGCACCTCGGTGGCGCCGGTGGACTGCGCGAGCATCTTGATTTCATCGGCCTTGCCGGAACCCACGAACAGCGCCGGGTCGGGCGCGCGGCGCTTGCAGGCCACCCGATCAGCCACGCGGTAGCCTGCGGTCTCGGCCAACAGGCCGAGCTCGAGCAGTTCGCCGTCGAAATGCGGCGTGCCGAAGTCCACGCCGACGAGGATGACGGCGGGCGTGTTGGCAGAAGCGGAGCGGGGCTCGGAGGTCAAATCAGAGGGGCAACGCGCCCTGCGTTGCCCACCCGGCCCGCAATGGCAGGCCTGGGGCGTATGCGCGGGCGGCGCTCAGGGGTTGGGTTCTTCGGAGGCGGTGGCCGAGAACTGGATCGGACGACCCGGCACGATGGTGGAGATGGCGTGCTTGTAGACCATCTGGGTGACCGTGTTGCGCAGCAGGACGACGTACTGGTCGAAAGACTCGATCTGGCCCTGCAGCTTGATGCCGTTGACCAGATAAATCGACACCGGCACATGCTCCCGGCGCAGCTGGTTCAGGAAAGGGTCTTGCAAAAGCTGACCTTTGTTGTTGCTCACGATATGCTCCGTGTTCGACGTTTCGGAACGTGGAACATACCACAGGGGCATTCCCACCGCCGTGTGGGGAAATCAGCTGTCCTTGAACGGGTTGTCGGCGGTGCGGTACTCGATGCGCAGCGGAGTCCCGACCAGGTCGAAGGCCTTGCGAAAACGCCCCTCCAGGAAGCGCGTGTAGGCATCGGGCACGCGGTCCAGCGCATTGCCGTGGATCACGATCACCGGCGGGTTCATGCCGCCCTGGTGGGCGTAGCGCATCTTGGGCCGTCCGCCGCCGCTGCGCGGCGGCGCCTGGAACGCCACCGACTCGGCCAGCAGGCGCGTGAGCAGGGGCGTGGACATCTTGCGCATGGCCGAGGCGTGCGCCTGACCGATGGACTTCCACACCGGGGCCAGGCCCTGGCGCTTGCGCGCCGAGATCAGGTGCAGCGAGGCAAACTTCAGGAACGCCAGCCGGGTCTCGATCTGGCGCTCGACCTGCTCGCGCTGGTAGGCATCCACCGCGTCCCATTTGTTGATCGCCAGCACCACGGCGCGCCCGCTCTCAAGGATGTAGCCCGCGATGTGGGCGTCCTGGTCGGTCACACCCTGCGTGGCATCGAGCAGCAGCAGCACCACGTGCGCGCCTTCGATGGCCTGGAGTGTCTTGACCACCGAGAACTTCTCGATCGCCTCGAACACCTTGCCCTTGCGGCGCAGGCCGGCGGTGTCGATGAGTTCGAATTTCTGCCCGTTGCGCTCGAACGGCACGCGGATCGCATCGCGCGTGGTGCCGGGCATGTCGAAGGCCACCAGGCGTTCCTCGCCCAGCCAGGCGTTGATGAGGGTCGACTTGCCGACGTTGGGCCGGCCAGCCACGGCCAGGCGGATCACGCCACTCTCGGCTTCGGGTTCTTCCTCGTCTTCGGGCGGCAGGCCCGGGATGCGCTCGAGCGCGGCCTCCAGCATGGAGCGCACGCCCTGGCCGTGCGCCGCCGAGACCGGCAGCACTTCGCCCAGGCCGAGTTCGAAGAACTCCACCAACTGCGCGCCCGCGGTCATGCCCTCGGCCTTGTTCGCCACCAGCAGGCAGGGTTTGCCGTGGCGGCGCAGGTAGTTGGCGATGTCGTGGTCCTGCGCGCTCAGGCCGGCACGGGCGTCCACCACGAAGATGACGACGTCGCTCTCGGCCACGGCCTGGCGCGTCTGTTTGGCCATCTCGCGGTAGATGCTGCCCTCACCCGCGTCGGGCTCGAAACCCCCGGTGTCGATGACGATGTATTCGCGCTTGCCGATGCGGCCATTGCCGTAGTGGCGGTCGCGCGTGAGGCCGGCGAAGTCGGCCACGATGGCGTCTCGCGTGCCCGTGAGGCGGTTGAAGAGCGTGGATTTGCCGACGTTGGGACGACCGACGAGGGCGATGACGGGTTTCAAGCGGGCACTTTCACTGGGGACGCCAGGCATAGAGGTTGCCGCGGCTGGTCATGGCCACGAGCGCGTCCCCGGCAAGCACCAGGGGCGAGACGATGGGCGAGCCGTCGGTGGTCAGGCGCGCCATCTCGCTGCCGTCCTCGCGCGAGAGCAGGTGCACCAGGCCATTGCCGTCGGGCACGGCGAACACGCGGCCCAGGGCCAGCGGTGCGCCCAGCGGGTGGTGCTTGAGGCGCTCGCTGCGCCAGGCGGGTTCGCCGCTGTCGCGGCGCCAGGCCACCAGCGTGCCATCGCTTTCGGTGCCGAACACGAGGCGGTCGTCGCCGTGCACGCCGCTGGTGCCGTTGGCCGGACGCGTCCACACCGGCTGGCCGCGTTGCGTGTCCACGCAGCCCACCGCGGCACCGTAGGCGCGCACGCAGACGGTGCCAGCGATCCGGCTCACCGGCGCAACGATGTCGACCAGGCGCTCCACCTCGTTGGTGCCGCGCGCGCTGGCCACCGGTACCTCCCAGCGAACAGCGCCGTTGTCGGGGTTGAAGCCCACCAGGCGGCCGGAGACCCCGGCCACCAGCGTGTCGCCCACGGCCACCAGCGCTGCCGGGCGGCTGAGCACCAGCGGGTCGGCGGTTCGCGTCTGTGACCACAGGCGCGCACCGTTGGCAGCGTCGTAGGCCACCACGCTGCGGTCGGCCGTGAAGACGAAGACGCGCCCGCCAGCCACCAGAGGCGGCGTGAACGAGCGCGCGCCCAGGCGCACGCGCCAGCGCTCCTTGCCGTCGGCCAGGGCCAGCAGCAGGTTGTCGGCCGTGATGACGGCCGCGGTCTCGCCGTCGCTGCCGACACCGGCCGACAACGGGGTGCGCAGGTCGACGCGCCAGACATCGGCGCCGCTCGTGCGGTCGAACGCGGCCACGACACCGGCAGCGCTGGCCGCCACCACGCGGCCGCCAGCGACCGCCGGCACGAAACCGACGCCTGCCTCACCCACGTTGGCGCTCCAGATCAGGCGGGTGCCGATCAGGGCACTGGCGGGCCCGAGCGGGGTCGGTTGCGGGCGCGTCGGGCCCGAGGAACAGGCCGCCAGCACGGCGCTGGCGAGCAACAGGGCCAAGGCGACACGACGACGGCTCATGAGCGGGCCTCCGGCTCGACCGCCACACCCAGTGCAGCAAGCTTGATCGCCACCAGCCGGCGTGTGTCGCTGCGCGGCTCCAGGGCATTCCAGGCTGCCTGGTACTGGGCCTTGGCCTCATCGGGCTTGCCCTGGGCCATGAGCACGTCACCGCGCCGGTCGGCCAGCAGGGGCTCGAAAGCGGCGGGCGCGCTGGCCTGCAGCACCTTCAATGCAGCCTCCGCTTGGCCCGCCTCCAGTTCGACCGAGGCGAGGCGAAGACGCGCCACGGCCTGCAGGCCCGCGTCCTTGCTGCCATCGATCACGCCTTGCAGTGCGGCGCGCGCCTTGTCGGTCTGACCGTTCTCGAAAAGCGCCTTTGCAGCCAGCAGGCCAGCCTGCGCGGCGAAGGTGGTGCCACCGAAGTCGGCGCGCATGTCGGTCAGCACGCGCTCGATGCGCTCAAGATCCTTGGCCGCGGCGGCTGTGTCCATCTCTTCGTACAGTGCCGCGGCCTTGGCGCCCTGGTTGCGCTGCCACCAGTTCCAGCCGTTCCAGGCGGCAAAGCTGCCCATCACCACGATCAGCACCCAGGTGATGGCGTTGCCATACCTGGCCCAGAAGTGCTTGATCTGATCGAGCTGTTCCTGTTCTTCGAGGTCGAGATGCTTGGCCATGGCTTGGGTCGTTGCGCGAAAGTGCTGGATTGTAGGTAGCGCGGTGCGCGGGCTCAGGCCGGACGCACGCGAGCCGCGAGGGTGGCCACGTCGCCGAGCGGCAGCAGCACCTGCGCGCTGGCATCGCCGCGCTCACCGCGCAGCGGCTTGAGCGCCACCTGGCCCTGGGCGAGTTCGTCGCCGCCGAAGATCAACGCCCAGCGTGCGCCGCTGCCATCGGCCTTCTTGAACTGCGACTTCATGCTGCCCATGCCGTCGGCACCGCCGGCGTGCATCTGTACGCGCGCGCCGGCTTCGCGCAGCGCGCGCAGCACGGGCATCACGCGCGGCAGATCGGCCGCGTCGGGCACCACGGCGTAGGCGTCGGGCACGGGGGCTTCGGGCAGACGGCCCTGCTCCTTCAGAAGCTCCAGGATGCGTTCCATGCCGAGCGCCCAGCCCACGGCCGGCGTGGGTTTGCCACCGATCTGCTCGAACAGGCCGTCGTAGCGGCCGCCCGCGCAAACCGTGCCTTGCGAACCGAGTTGCGTCGTGACGAACTCGAACACCGACAGGTTGTAGTAGTCCATGCCGCGCACCAGGCGCGGGTTGATGCGATAGGCCACGCCATGCGCGTCCAGCAGCGCCTTCAAGCGCTCGAAGTGCGCAAGCGAGTCGGCGCCCAGGTGATCCATCAGCCGGGGCGCGGCGTTCACCATCGCCTGCATCGCAGGGTTCTTGGTATCCAGGATGCGCAGCGGGTTGCTGTGCAGGCGCCGCTTCGCGTCTTCGTCCAGCAGTCCGGCGTGCGATTCGAGGTAATCGATCAGCGCCTTGCGGTGCGCCAGGCGTTCGGCGGGCTGGCCCAGGCTGTTGATCTCGAGTTCGATGCCGGTGAGGCCCAGCGCCTTCCACAGGTCGCAGGCCAGCACGATGAGTTCGGCATCGACGTCCGGGCCGGCAAACCCCAGCGCTTCGGCGCCGAACTGGTGGAACTGGCGGTAGCGGCCGCGCTGCGGGCGCTCATGGCGAAACATCGGGCCCATGTAGTAAAGGCGCCGCGGTCCGTCGTAGAGCATGTTGCTCTCGAGTGCAGCGCGCACCACGCCGGCGGTGTTCTCGGGCCGCAGCGTGAGGTGCTCGCCATTGAGCTTGTCCTCGAAGGAGTACATCTCCTTCTCGACGATGTCAGTGACCTCGCCCAGACCGCGCACGAACAGTGCCGTCGGCTCGACAATGGGCGTGCGGATGTTGCGGTAGCCGTAGCGCGCCATCAGATCGCGCAGCGTGGCCTCTAGCCACTCCCAATGCGCCGATTGCGGCGGCGCGATGTCGTTCATGCCTTTGACGGCACTGAGTTTTTCTGCCATGGCGTGTGCGAGGTTCAGGCGTGCGTGCCGAACCGCTTCTGGATGTAGTTTTCGACGATGGTCTGGAACTCTTGCGCGATGCCCGCGCCGCGCAGGGTCATGGCCTTCTGGCCGTCGATGAACACCGGCGCAGCCGGTGCCTCGCCGGTGCCAGGCAGGCTGATGCCGATGTCGGCGTGCTTGCTCTCGCCTGGGCCGTTGACGATGCAGCCCATGACCGCCACCTTCATGCCCTCGACACCCGGATAGCGCTCGCGCCAAGCCGGCATGGACGCGCGCAGGTAGTCGTCAATCTGCTTGGCGAGTTCCTGGAAGGTGGTGCTGGTGGTGCGCCCGCAACCGGGACAGGCAGTGACGCTGGGCACGAAGCTGCGCAGCCCCAGCGCCTGCAGGATTTCCAGGCCCACCACCACCTCCTGCGTGCGTGCCTCGCCGGGTTGGGGCGTGAGCGAGATGCGGATGGTGTCGCCGATGCCCTGCTGCAGCAGCACGGACAGCGCCGCTGTGGAAGCCACGGCGCCTTTGGTGCCCATGCCCGCCTCGGTGAGGCCCAGGTGCAGTGGGTAGTCGCAGCGCTGCGCGAGGGACTGGTAAACGGCGATGAGATCCTGCACCGCACTGACCTTGCACGACAGCACGATGTTTTCGCCCGGCAGGCCGATGGCCTCGGCCTTCTTCGCCGATTCGATCGCCGAGGTGATGAGGGCCTCGTACATCACCTGCTTGGCGTCCCAGGGCTGGGCGCGCGCGTGGTTCTCGTCCATCAGGCGCGCGAGCAGGTCCTGGTCGAGGCTGCCCCAGTTGACGCCGATGCGGATGTGCTTGCCGTGGCGCGCGGCGATCTCGACCATCTGCGCGAACTGGCGGTCACCCTTGTCGCCGCGGCCCACGTTGCCGGGGTTGATGCGGTACTTGGACAAGGCCTCTGCGCAAGCCGGATGGTCGGTCAGCAGGCGGTGGCCGTTGTAGTGGAAGTCGCCGATGAGTGGCACCGCGATGCCCATGCGGTCGAGCTGCTCGCGGATGTGCGGCACGGCCGCGGCGGCTTCGTCGTTGTTGACGGTGATGCGCACGAGCTCGGAGCCGGCCTGCGCGAGCTCCTTCACCTGGATCGCCGTGGCAATGGCGTCGGCGGTGTCGGTGTTGGTCATGGACTGCACCCGCACCGGGGCATCGCCGCCAATGGTGACGGCATGGCTGCCCCAGCGCACCACGCCCTGGCGGGTGCGGCGGCGCGGTGCCTCGGGCAAGGGAATCGGCTGCTCCATGCGGGTCTCGTGTGTCTTTTCGTGTGCCATCACCGCGCTTCGAACCGCGCCACGTTGTTGCGTGCGATGGCGGCCGCGTCGAACGCGCGCCCGCGCACGGTGACCTGCACTTCGCCGGCATTGCCAAGCAAGACCGAATACGGCGGTGCGGCCGAGAATTCCACGCGCTCGCCGGGCTGCAGCAGGCGCTGCAGCACCACGGTGCCCGTGCCGTTGGTGACCTCGGCCCACGATTCCTGGCGGGCCTGGAGCCGCAGCACCGCCCCTTCGGCGGGTGCGGTGCCGGACGCGGTGGGCACGTCGGGTGCCGCGGCGGTCGCGGTGCCGGACGGCGCCACGGTGGCGTTGGTCGCCGGTGAAGTCGCCGGGGCAGGTGCGGCGTCCCCTTGCGACGCCGTCGCTGCCTGCGTGGTGCCACCCGAGTCACCCGGCGCTGACGCGTCGGCAGCAGGCGCGGCAAGCGGCCCGGCACCCTCGACAGCCGCAGGCGCACCCGGCTGGAAGATCGGTGCGGCGGGCGCTGCCGAAGGCAGCGTCGCCACGGGTGCCGGCTCGGGCGGTGATGCCGACTGCGGCAGGAACAGCACCACGAGGGCCGCCAGCAACAGCGCGATCGCGCCCAGCAGGGCTGGCTTGGACAACCAGACCAAGGGGCTCGCGGCCGGGGCCTCGCTCGCGGGTTTGAACGGGGCGTTGATCGCGTTGTCGCGATCGCCGAGCGCCGGTGCCGGGTTCTGCGGAATCTGCTCGAGCACCGGTGCCGGGTCGATCTTGAGCTGGCGGCAAGCGCTCGAGGCGAGTGCGCGCGCAAACGTGAGATCGGGCAGTTCGTCATAGCGACCCGCCTCCAGTGCTTCCAGTTTGCGCACCGGCACCTTCAACGCGGCAGCCATGGCCGCGATGTGCAGCCCCGCCGCTTCGCGTGCCTCGCGCAGGCGCACCGGCCGCTCAGGCAATGACGCGGGTGCGGCCTCCATCACCCCCTCACTCATTGAAGGCCCCCCGCTGATAGGCGGCCCACTGCGGCGACTCCGGGAAGCGGCGGCTGAGCTGTTGTGCAAGCTGCGCCACCACCACGTCATTGCCCAGGCGACGTTCCACGCGGATGCCCAGCCAGAGCGTCTCGGCGTTGGCCAGTTCGGAGTTGTTGACCCGGCGGATGATGAACTGCGCACCCTGGCTGTCGCCCCGGCGGTGCTTCAGGCTGGCCAGGTTGTAGGCGGCGATCGGGTTGGCCGGGTCGAACTCGTAGGCGCGCGCCAGCGCAGCCTCTGCCTCGGGCAGCTTGCCCGCGCGCAACAGGCACACGCCCTGCACGAGCAGCGTGCGCGGCCGGTTCTTGTAGGTGGGGCTGGCCAGCGCCTGCTCGAACAGGCGGTCGGCTTCGACGTAGCGGGCTTTCTCGCAGTAGAACAAACCGTAGTGGTGCTGGGCCTCGGCATCGCGCGGGTTGATCTGCAGGGCGCGGCGAAAACTGTCCTCTGCCAGGGCATCGTCGTTCAGGCGCATGTAGACCAGACCGCGCAGGATGTAGGCCGGTCCGTAGTTGGGATCGGCCGCCAGGGCGAGCTTGATCTCGTCGAGCGCGACGGTCGTCTGGCCCTGGTCGAAATAGTTGGCGGCCAGCTCGTAGCGCAGGCGCGCGCGGCGCACCGAGGCCGGCTCATCGGAAGCCGTGAGCGGCTCGACACCCGGCGTGGGTGTGGACGACACGCGCGGGGCCTGCGACGCACAACCGGCCAGCATCACCATCGCCATGGCCGCGGACAGCAGCCACAGCGTGGGGCGGGATGAGGACGGGAGTGGTCGGGTCACGGGCTGTGTCATGCCTGCCTTTCGGGATGGGGGGTCACGAAACGGATGGGTTGCTCGATCGCGCGGCGTTGCGCCAGGCGGCGCGCGGCATCGGTGCGATCGAGCACGTCGCCTGCGAGCTGGCCGCAGGCAGCGTCGATGTCGTCACCCCGCGTCTTGCGGATGGTGGTGACGATGCCCCCTTCGTTGAGGATCTGGCCGAAGCGCTGCACCACGGCGCGCGGCGAGCAGCGCAGGCCGGAGTCGGGGAAGGGGTTGAAGGGAATCAGGTTGACCTTGCAGGGCACGCCGCGGCCACCGTGTTCGCGCAACAACTTGAGCAGCTCACGCGCGTGCTCGGGCGTGTCGTTCACGCCGTCGAGCATGCAGTACTCGAAGGTGATGAAGTCGCGCGGCGCGGCCGGCAGGTAGCGCAGGCAGGCGTCGAGCAGCTCGGCAATCGGGTACTTGCGGTTGAGCGGCACGAGATCGTCGCGCAAGGCGTCGTTCGGTGCATGCAGTGACACGGCCAGCGCCACCGGGCACTCCCTGGCAAGGCGATCGATCATCGGCACCACACCCGAAGTGGAGACGGTCACGCGCCGGCGCGACAGGCCGTAGGCGTGGTCATCGAGCATGACCTTGAGTGCGGGGATCAGCGCATGGATGTTCTGCAGCGGCTCGCCCATGCCCATCATGACCACGTTGGTGATCACGCGTTCCCCGGGGCGGTTCAGGTGCTGGCGCAGGAAGAACTCGGCTTGCCAGAGCTGGGCCAGGATCTCACCCGTGGTGAGGTTGCGCGAGAAGCCCTGGTGCCCGGTCGAGCAAAAGCGGCAACCCACGGCACAACCAGCCTGGGAGGACACGCACAGGGTGCCGCGGTCGTCCTCGGGAATGAACACGGTTTCGACGGCGTTGCCGTCACCGACGTCGAACAGCCACTTGATGGTGCCGTCGGCCGAGTCTTGCCGCGAGAGCACGGGCAGACCGGTGATGCGTGCCGCCGCAGGCAGCTTCTCGCGCAGGCTGCGCGCGAGGTCGGTCATCTGGGCGAAATCGGATGCACCCTTGTGGTGGATCCAGCGGAACAGCTGGGTGGCGCGAAAGCGCTTTTCGCCCAGCTGTTCACAGAAGGCGGCCAGCCCCTCGAGATCGAAGTCGAGCAGGTTGACCGTCATGACATGATCAACGCGAATAGACGTTCATGCCCGGGAAGAAGAAAGCCACTTCCACGGCAGCCGTCTCGGGGGCGTCGGAGCCGTGCACCGCGTTGGCGTCGATGCTGTCGGCAAAGTCGGCGCGGATGGTGCCGGGGGCGGCCTTCTTCGGGTCGGTGGCGCCCATCAGGTCGCGGTTCTTGAGGATCGCGCCCTCGCCTTCCAGCACCTGGATCATCACCGGGCCGCTGATCATGAACTCGACCAGGTCCTTGAAGAAGGGGCGCGCGGCGTGCACGGCGTAGAACTGCTCGGCTTCGCGGCGCGAGAGGTGGGCCATCTTCGCTGCCACGACCTTCAGGCCGGCGGCCTCGAAACGGGCGTAGATCTGGCCGATGACGTTCTTGGCAACGGCGTCGGGTTTGATGATCGAGAGGGTGCGTTCGATGGCCATGGGAGTCCTGAAGTTATGAGGGAAATCGGGGCGTTGCGCAAGCAACCGCAAAGCCCACGATTCTACATGGCGGGAGCGTCAGCCCCGTGGCCCGCTGCGCCCACGGCCCTTGGGTGCGCCGGGGCCTGCACTGCCCTGGCGGCGCTTGCGCTGGCGCTCCAGCGCGTCGCCGCCGATGGGGCCCTGTGCGGCGGGCCGGCTGGCCTTGGCCGGGTCGACGAGGCCGCGCGGGGCGCTGGGCCGGCGCGTCCGAGAGGGCGACGGCGGCGGCGTGCTGGGGCCGGGGCCGTACTTGCGGCGCGCGGTGGCGGGCGGACCCGCCGGTGCGCGGCGCACTGGGCGCGGGGTTTCCACGCCGGCGGCCAGGCCCAGGCGTTGCACGTCATGCGCGTCGAGTTCGACCCAGTCGCCGCGGCGCAGGCCGCGCGGCAGCATCACCGCGCCGTAGCGGATGCGGATGAGGCGGCTGACCGCGTGGCCCACCGCTTCGAACATGCGGCGCACCTCGCGGTTGCGGCCTTCACCAATGGTGACGCGGTACCAGCAGTTGGCGCCTTCGCCGCCGCCGTCGTCGATGGTCTGGAACTGCGCCATACCGTCGTCGAGCTGCACGCCATCGAGCAGGCGCTGCTTCTCCTCGTTCGACAGCGCCCCGAGCACGCGCACCGCGTACTCGCGCTGCAGACCGAAGCGCGGATGCATGAGTTTGTTGGCGAGTTCACCGGCGTTCGTGAACAGCAGCAGGCCTTCGGTGTTGAGGTCGAGCCGCCCCACCGATTGCCACTTGCCGTCGTGCAGGCGCGGCAGACGCCGGAACACGGTTGGGCGGTTCTGGGGGTCGTCGTGCGTGACTACCTCGCCCGCAGGCTTGTGGTACGCCAGCACGCGAGGCGGTGGCGCCTGCAGGCGCAGGCGCACCGGCTTGCCGTTGACCTTGATCACATCGCTCTGGCGGATGCGCTGGCCCACGTGGGCGGGCTCGCCGTTGACGGACACGCGGCCCTGCTCGATCAGTGCCTCCATCTCGAGGCGCGAGCCCATGCCGGCTTGCGCCAGCACCTTGTGCAGCTTGGGAGAATCGGCCTCGGGCTGGAGCACGCGGCGCGACGGCGCCGCAGCCTCGGGCGCGGGCTCGGTGGCCAGCGCTTCGTCAAAGGCCCCGCTGACAACCTCGTCGAAACTCAGCGCGTGCGCAGCGTCCTCGCTGGCGCTGGTATCGGCATCGACGGCAGCCTCGGCACGGGGCTGCGCCCGGGGCTTGGCGTCGGGTTCGCGGCGGTCACGCCGGGGCTTGGGTGGTGCCGCCTTGGTCATGCGTGTCCTCCGTGGGGGTGTTGGTGTCCGGTGCCGTGATGACGGAAGCCGGGGTGTCAGCCGAGACTTCAGCCGAGGGGTCTCCAGCGGACTCCTCCACCGCCGCATCGGCCGGTGGCGGCAGCTGGGCGGCCAGTTGCTCGAAATCGAACGAACCCAGCGAGGACTCCTGGACCTCGCTGGCTTCCAGGGGGGGAAGCTGGTCGAGCGAACTCAAGCCGAGATCGTCCAGAAACTGGCGGGTGGTGGCGAACAGCGCAGGCCGGCCCACCGTCTCGCGGTGGCCGATGACCTCGATCCAGCCGCGGTCCTCGAGCTGCTTGAGGATCAGCGAGTTGATGGTGACGCCCCGGATGTCTTCCATGTCGCCACGGGTGACGGGCTGCCGGTAGGCGATGATGGCCAATGTCTCGAGCGTCGCACGCGAGTACTTCGGCGGCTTCTCGGGGTGCAGCCGGTCGAGGTAGTGCCGCATTTCGGGCCGGCTCTGGAAGCGCCAGCCGGTGGCCACCTGCACCAGCTCCACGCCGCGGCCGGTCCATTCGAGCTGCAGATCGGCGAGCAGGGTCTTGATCGTGTCGGCCGTGAGCTCGCCGTCGAACAGCACCGCCAGCTCGCGCAGCGTCATGGGCTGCGTGGCGCAGATCAGGGCCGTTTCGAGGACGCGCCGGGCATCCGTGGTGTTCATGGTCGCTGTGTGCGCGGCGGGGCCGCTCGGGTGGGCTGGGGGTGAGGGGCGCGGGGCCCGCAGGGCGTCGGCGGGAGAGCCCGCCGGGGGCGCCGCGCAGGGGATCGTCAGGCGATCAGACCCCTGCCGGCAGGGGGAGGATTGTACCGGAGCCCCCCTTGTGCAAGGGCATGCTGCATGTCGGCCGGGGGGTCGCTCCAGAAGCTCAGGGCAACGCCCGAGACGGGGTGCGTGAACTGCAGGAAGCTGGCGTGCAGGCCCTGGCGCTGCAAGCCCCAGGCGGCGCGACCGCCGTAGATCGCATCCCCCACCAGCGGGTGGCCGATGGAGGCCAGATGCACCCGGATCTGGTGCGTGCGCCCGGTGTGCAGCTTGCAGGCCACGAGCGTGGCGAGGTCGTGTCCGTCCAGGCGCAGCAGATCGGTTTGCGCCGGCTTTCCACTGCCCTCGCCCACCAGCGCCATGCGCAGGCGGTTGTGCGGGTCGCGGCCGATGAAACCCTGCAGGTTGCGCGTGTCGGCGCCGCGCCAGGCGCCGTGGGCCAGGGCGAGGTACTGGCGGTTCACCTCGCGCGCGGCGATGGCGCGCACCAGGGCATCCATGGCCGTGCGCGATTTGGCCACCATCATCAGGCCCGAGGTGTCCTTGTCGAGCCGGTGCACGATGCCCGCGCGGGGCAGCAGCGCCGCGCCCTCGTGGTGCGCGAGCAGGCCGTTGAGCAAGGTACCGGACCAATGCCCGGCAGCGGGGTGCACCACCAGGCCGGCGGGCTTGTCGAGCACCAGCAGGTGGGCGTCTTCGAACACCACCGCCAGCGCCATGGGTTGTGGCACGAAGGCACGGGCTTGTGCCGTGGGTCGCAGGACGATATCGATCAGGTCGCCCACCGCCACCTTGACCGAGGCCTTGTGGCAGGGTTGGCCGCGCCAGCGCACGCCGCCTTCGGCCAGCACCTGCTGCAGGTACGAGCGCGAGAGTTCGGGAACCAGTTGCGCGAGCGCGCGGTCGATGCGCCAGCCGTGCAGCGGTGCCGGCACGCTGCAGTGCCGCTGCTCGGCCTGTTCGTCCAGGACATCGGCCTCGGTCGGCTCGACCCCCGCCGATATACTGTCCGCTTCCGAAAACGAGTCCTGTTCCAGAGGTGTGCCCTTGAAGTTGAGCCGTCGATTATCGGCCCCTGCCCTCGCCACCCTGGTGTTGGTGGCCGCGCTGCAAGGCTGCAGCACCACGCCGGTGGACGAAACCGCGAACTGGAGCCCGAACCGCCTTTACAGCGAGGCCATCGACGAGCGCGATGCCGGCAACTTCGAACGTGCCGTCACGCTGTTCGAACGGCTGGAAGGCCGGGCCGCCGGCACGCCACTGGCGCAACAGGCTCAGCTCGACAAGGCGTTCACCCATTACCGGGCCGACGAACCCGCCAAGGCCCAGGCTGCGCTGGAGCGCTTCATGCGCCTGCACCCAGCCAGCCCCGCGCTCGATTACGCGCTGTACCTCAAGGGTCTCGTCAACTTCAACGACGAACTCGGTCTCTTCGGCTCGCTCGCGCAGCAGGACCTCTCCGAACGCGACCAGAAGGCGGCCAAGGAATCGTTCGAGGCCTTCCGCGAGCTGGTGACGCGCTTTCCCGATTCGCGCTATGCCCCCGATGCGCGCGCACGCATGACCTACGTGGTCAACTCGCTCGCCCAGTACGAAGTGCACGTGGCACGCTACTACCACAGCCGGGGCGCGCACCTCGCTGCCATTGGCCGCGCGCAAACCGCGCTGAAGGATTACGTGGACGCACCGGCGCTCGAAGAAGCGCTGTACATCATGGTCCAGTCGTACGACGCGCTGGGCCTGACCCAGTTGCGCGACGACACGATGCGCGTGATGCGCGCAAGCTACCCGAACAGCGAATTCATCGCCCAGGGCTTCAAGCGCAAGAGCGGCCCGTGGTGGAAGCTGTGGTGAGCGCCTGAGCGCTCAGCCATTCGTCCACCGCGACCTCGTCCTCCAGCCACTGCCACTGGGCCAAGGCGGCTGCCAGGCGCGGTCCGTAGGCGCGTGATCGCAGGCGCACGTCGCCCACCACAAACAAACCCCGACCCTGCGGCCCACGGATCAGCCGGCCCGCGGCCTGGCGCAAGGCCATGGCAGCGTCCACCAACTGCACCGAGGCGAACGGGTCTTGCCCCTGTGCGCGCGCATGCTCCAGCCGACGCTGCAGCCAGGGGTCGTCCGGCGGCGCAAAAGGCAGCTTGTCCACCACGACCAGGCGAAGCGCGTTGTCGGGCACGTCCAGCCCGCGCCAGAAGGCGCCGCTGGCCACCACCACCGTGGGTGAACGCCGCGGGTCTTCGCTGCGAAGCGCGGCCCAGGCGCGGCGATGTCCCTCCTCGCTGGCGTGCAGCACGCGCCATTGGGTCGGCATGGTCTGCGCAAGCACCAGTGCCATGCGCTGCGCAGCGCGCCGGGTGGTGGTGAGCACCAGGGCGTGGCCGTCCAGCTGCGGCGCCCAGGCCGCGATGCACCGTGCCAGCGCCTCGCCGTGCCCGGGCTCGGCAGGTTCGGGCAACCCGCGCGGCACGTGCCAGGCCGCACCAGGCCATGGCGCGGCCTCCTCGGCCGCCAGCACGCGCACGGGCGCTGCGGCGTGCAGGCCAAGCGCATCGCGATGCCAGCGCAACCCGGGCTCATCACCCAAGGTGGCCGAGGTATGCACCACGCTGCGTGCGCCCCAGGCGGCACCGGTGGCAAGTTCGTGGGCGGCGGCCGGGCCCGCGTCGGCGCCTGGCCGCACCAGGGCCCAGTGAGCTGCGTCGCGCCAGTCCAGCCATGCGCTGTCATCGCCTGCGGGTGCCAGCACGCCTTGCAGCACACTGGCGAAGCGGACGGCGCGCTCACCCAGCGCGGCCAGTCGCACGTCGCTGCCCTGCGCCGCGCGCAATGCCTGGTGCACCCCTTGCAAGGCAAACCCCAGGTCGCAGGCCAACGCCACGTTCACGGGCGGCCAGGGCTGCAGCCCCTCGCGCGCGAGGACTGCCTGCAGCGCCAGGGCCAAAGACCGCAGCGCACGCCGGCCCTGCAGCGCCAGAGCGGCCCAGGGGGCGGCACCACGCGCCGGCCCCTGGGCAAGTTCTTCCACATCGCGCCAGAAGCGCGCCAGCGCCGGCGCTTCCGCGCGCGTGGTGTGCCATTGCTGCACCTGATCGCGCAGGGCATGGGCCTCGTCGAACACCACAGCCGAAGCGCCAGGTACCCCAGCCGAGCGACCCTGGCGCTTCGCCCGCAGCTCACCGAGCCACAGTGCGTGGTTGATGACCACCACGTCGGCCTCGCCGGCGCGGCGCCTGGCACGTTCAACGTGGCAATCGCTCCAGCGCGGGCAGGCCTGGCGCAGGCAGCTTTCGCTGGTTGACACCACCACGGCACGCAGAGCCGGATCATCGGCCAGGGTGGGCAGCTCATCCAGATCGCCCTCGCGCGAACGTTGCGCCCATTCAAGCAGCTCGCGCAGGCGGGCATGCTGCGCCAACGCCCCCGGCCGCGGGCCACGCTGCACGGCTTCTTGCACGCGATGCAGGCAGACATAGCGGCCGCGTCCCTTCAGGACGGCCGCGCGCACCGGCAACCCGAGTGCCTGGGCCAGCCGCGGGATCTCGCCGGCTGCCAGCTGGTGCTGCAGCACGTGTGTGCTCGTGGCCACGATCGCGCGCACCCCGGACAGCAACACGGGCAACAGGTAGGCGATCGTCTTGCCGCTCCCCGTGGACTGCTGCGCCAGCAGCACGCCGCCTTCCTCGAGCGTGGCGGCCACGGCCAGCGCCATGCGCCGCTGCGGCTCGCGCGCGTGCCAACCGGGCCAGGCGCGCGCCAGCGGCCCGTCACCGGCCAGGGCATGCTGCAAGCGCGTGATCAGCTCGGACAAAGCAAAGATTCCTCACAGGGCAGGCGACGAGAAAGGGATACCATTGCGCCCACCGCTGCCAGCCCTTTCAACGAACGCCATCCCATGACCAAAGGCTATCGCATCCAGGCATCGACCGGCATCCACAAGGGCGACCGCGATTACCAGCAGGATCAGGTCAATCTGCTGCAGCACATGCGCGTGGCCAACTGCCTGCTGGCGGTGCTGGCCGACGGCATGGGTGGCCGAAGCGGTGGGCGCAAGGCTTCCGACCAGGTCATGCTCACGGCCAAGCAGTTGTTCGATCGATTCGATCCCGAAACCGACGACCCGCGCGCGCTGCTCAAGCAGATCGTCAACGAATCGCACATGGTGATCAAGCTCACCGCGGTGTCGGCCGAGCAGGAGCCGCACAGCACGATCGCGGCGTTCATGCTGCTGCCCAATGGCGAGAGCCACTGGATCCACGCCGGCGATTCACGCGTTTACCACTTCCGTCAGGGCAAGCTGCTGCACCGGACGCTGGACCATTCGTACGTGCAGACGCTGGTGAACCAGGGCGAGATCTCCGAGCAGGAGGCGCTCGACCATCCGCACGCCAACATCCTGATGGGCTGTCTGGGCACCGAGAACGAGCCGCCGCTGGACCTGCACGCCGTCAACAAGCTCAACGCGGGCGATGCGCTGATGGCCTGCAGCGACGGCATCTGGCACTACTTCTCGCCCGAGGAACTGGCCAGCACCATCGCCATGCTCTCACCCCGCGAGGCCTGCGAGTTCCTGATCCAGAAGGCGCGTACGCGCGCCCGCGGTACGGGCGACAACATGTCGCTCGTGATCGTGAAGCTCGATCCGTTGATCTGAGCCGGCGCGGGATCAGGTGAGCGCCGTGTCCACGACACGGTGCGGCAGCGCCAGGTATTCCTGCGACTGCATCTCCGTCAACCGCGACACCGTGCGCGGAAACTCGTGCGAGAGCGGGCCTTCCTGGTAAAGCTGCTCGGGCGGCACGGCCGCCGACATCACGAGCTTGCAGCCGCGGTCGTAGAGCACGTCCACCAGCCAGGTGAATCGCCGCGCCTCGGACGCCATGCGCAACGACATCTGCGGCACGTTGGACAGCAGCACAGTGTGGAACTGGGTCGCGATCTCGAGGTAGTCGTTCTGCGAGCGTGGGCCACCGCACAGGGTGCGGAAATCGAACCAGATCACGCCCCCGGCGCGGCGCACCGCGCGGATCTGGCGTGATTCGATGCCCATCACCGGGTCCAGATCGCCGGCCTCGGCCAGCTCGTTGAAGGTGGCCTCCATCGCGGCGTCGGCCTCGGGCCCGAGCGGCGTGTGGTACAGGGCAATGTGCGTCAGCGTGCGCTGGCGGTAGTCGGTGCCGTTGTCCACGTTCACCACCTCGAGGTGCTGCTTGAGCAGCGCGATCGCGGGCAGGATGCGGTCGCGGTGCAGGCCGTCGGGGTAGAGCTGGTCGGGGTGGAAATTGGACGTGGTGACAAAGCCCACGCCGTTGCGGAACAACGCGTCCAGCAACCGATGCAGGATCATCGCGTCCGTCACGTCGGCCACGTGGAACTCGTCGAAGCAGATCAGCTTGTATCGCTGGGCGATGCGCTCACCGAGCACGTCCAGCGGGTTGACCGTGCCCTGCAGGTCGCGCAGTTCGCGGTGCACCTCGCGCATGAACTCGTGAAAGTGCAGCCGGGTCTTGCGCTTGAGCGGCACGGCGTTGAAGAAGCATTCCATCAGGAAGCTCTTGCCGCGCCCCACGCCCCCGTGCATGTACACGCCGCGCGGGATGTCGGGCCGGTTGATGAGCTTCTTGAGCGCGTTGGAGCGCTTCTGCTTGTAGTGCGCCCACTCACCGGCGCACCGCTCCAGCGCGGCCACGGCACGCTGCTGGGCGGGGTCGGTCTTGTAGCCGCGCTCGGCGAGCGCGGCCTCGTAGGCACTGCGGACGCTCAAGATCAGAAGTTCAGCGTGCGCTTGTCCACCGCGAGCGCGGCTTCCTTGGTCGCCTCGGACAGCGAGGGATGCGCGTGGCAGATGCGTGCGATGTCCTCGGCGCTGGCCTTGAACTCCATGGCCACCACGGCCTCGGCGATCAGCTCGCTGGCCATCGGGCCCACGATGTGCACGCCCAGGATCTCGTCGGTGGCGGCGTCGGCCAGGAACTTGACCATGCCGGTGGTGTCGCCCAGCGCCCGCGCGCGGCCGTTGGCCAGGAACGGGAAGGTGCCGGCCTTGTAGGCCGCGCCACGCGCCTTGAGCTGCTGCTCGGTCTCGCCCACCCAGGCGATCTCGGGGCTGGTGTAGATCACCCAGGGGATGGTGTTGAAGTTGACGTGACCGTGCTGGCCCGCGATGCGCTCGGCCACCGCCACGCCCTCTTCCTCGGCCTTGTGCGCGAGCATGGGGCCGCGCACCACGTCGCCCACGGCCCACACGCCGGGCAGGTTGGTGCGGCAGTCGCCGTCGACCACGATGGCACCACGCTCGTCCAGTTGCAGACCCACGCCCTCGGCGTTGAGGCCGATCGTGTTCGGCACCCGGCCAATCGAGACGATGAGCTTGTCGGCGTCCAGCGTCTGGGCTTCGCCCTTGGCGTTGGTGTAGGCCACGCTAACACCCTTCTTGGCGTTCTTGATCTCGCCGACCTTCACACCGAGCTCGATCTTCAGACCCTGCTTGTCGAAAGCCTTCTTCGCTTCCTTGGCGATCTGCTCGTCCACCGCGCCCAGGAAGGTGGGCAGCGCTTCCAGCACCGTCACCTCGGCGCCGAGGCGGCGCCACACCGAACCCATCTCGAGACCGATCACGCCGGAGCCGATCAGCACCAGCTTCTTCGGCACGGCACCCAGGCGCAGCGCGCCATCGTTCGAGAGGATGTTCTCCTCGTCGAAGGCCACGCCCGGCAGCGCGCGCGCGTTCGAGCCCGTGGCGACAATGACCTGCTTGCCGTTCAAGGTGTCGTCCTTGGCGCCCTTGACGGCGATCTCATAGCCGCCGTCGACGGCCTTCACGAACGAACCACGGCCGTGGAAGAAGGTGACCTTGTTCTTCTTGAACAGGTACAGGATGCCGTCGTTGTTCTGCTTCACCACGGCGTCCTTGCGGGCGATCATCTTCGCGGTGTCAAGCTTGACGCTGCCCACGTTGATGCCGTGATCGGCGAAATGCAGGTTGGCGTGCTCGAAGTGCTCGCTGGACTGCAGCAACGCCTTGGAGGGAATGCAGCCCACGTTGGTGCAGGTGCCACCCGGCGCGGGGCCACCGGCGGCGTTCTTCCACTCGTCGATGCAGGCGACCTTGAAGCCCAGTTGCGCGGCGCGGATGGCCGCGATGTAGCCCCCGGGGCCGCCGCCGATGACGATGACGTCGAATTGCTGGCTCATCGTGGCGTCCTCAGATGTCGAACAGCAGGCGCGCCGGGTCTTCCAGCGCTTCCTTCATGGCCACCAGGCCCAGCACGGCCTCGCGGCCGTCGATGATGCGGTGGTCGTACGACATCGCGAGGTAGTTGATCGGGCGGATCACGATCTGGCCGTTTTCCACCACAGGGCGGTCCTTGGTGGCGTGCACGCCCAGGATGGCCGATTGCGGCGGGTTGATGATGGGGGTGGACAGCATGGAGCCGAACACGCCGCCGTTGCTGATGGAGAAGGTGCCACCGGTCATCTCTTCGATGCCGAGCTTGCCGTCCTTGGCCTTCTGGCCGAATTCGGCGATCTTCTTCTCGACGTCGGCAAAGCTCATCTGGTCGGCGTTGCGCAGGATGGGCACCACCAGGCCGCGCGGCGACCCCACCGCGATGCCGATGTCGAAATAGCCGTGGTAGACGATGTCGTTGCCGTCGACCGAGGCGTTGAGGATCGGGTACTTCTTGAGCGCGTGCACCGCGGCTTTCACAAAGAAGCTCATGAAGCCGAGCTTGACGCCGTGCTCCTTCTCGAACTTCTCCTGGAACTTCTTGCGCATCTCCATCACCGGGGCCATGTTGACCTCGTTGAAGGTGGTGAGGATGGCGTTGGTGGATTGCGATTGCAGCAGGCGCTCGGCGACGCGCGCACGCAGACGCGTCATCGGCACGCGCTCTTCCGGGCGCTGGCCGAGGTTGGGGCCGGCCACCTGCACCTGCGGCAGGGCCTTGGTGGGTGCGCCGGTGGGAATGGCCACGGGGGCGGCCACCGCCTTGGGCGCGGCCACGGCGGCGAGCACGTCGCCCTTGGTGACGCGGCCGTCCTTGCCGGTGCCGGGCACGGAGCCGGCGGCGAGGTTGTTGTCGGCCATGAGCTTGGCGGCGGCGGGCATCGCCACGCCGGCCTTGCTGGTGGATGCTGCGGCAGCGGCAGGCGCTGCAGCGGGCGCGGCCGCGGGTGCGGCGGCAGGCGCTGCTGCCGGGGCTGCGGCACCGGCCACGGCCGCGGTGTCGATGCGCGCGATCAGCTGATCGGCGGTCACGGTCGCACCGTCGCCCTGCAGGATTTCGACCAGCACGCCAGCGGCGGGCGCCGGGCATTCCAGCACGACCTTGTCGGTCTCGATCTCGATCAGGATTTCATCGACGGCGACGGCCTCGCCGGCCTTCTTCTTCCACTGCAGCAGCGTGGCTTCGGCCACGGACTCCGACAGCTGGGGGACTTTCACTTCAACGATTGCCATGTTCTTTTCCAATGGTGCGTTCGGGGTCGGGCCTCGAGCGGAGCCGGGCGCAGCGCACAACGCACTGCGGGGGGCTCAAAGCCGAACGGGATTACTTGGTGAGGATGAAGCCCTTGAGCTTGGCGAAAGCGGCCTCGATGAGGTGCTTCTGCTGTTCCTGGTGCAGGTGCGCGTAGCCCACCGCCGGGGAGGCAGAGGCTGCGCGCCCGGCGTAACCGAGCTTCTGGCCGTCGAGCATGTTTTCGTGGATGTAGTGCTGCACGAAGAACCAGGCGCCCTGGTTCTGCGGCTCGTCCTGACACCACACGACGTCCACCGCGTTCGGGAAACGCTTGAGCTCGGCGCCGAAGGCCTTGTGCGGGAACGGGTACAGCTGCTCGACGCGGATGATGGCCACGTCGTCCTGGCCCTTTTCCTCGCGCTTCTTCACCAGGTCGTAGTAGACCTTGCCCGAACACGCGATGACGCGCTTGACCTTGTCGGCGCGCTTCACCACATCGGGGTTGTTCTCGGGGATCACGGTCTGGAAACCGCCCTTGGTGAACTCCGACAGCGGCGAGGTGGCGTCCTTGTTGCGCAGCAGGCTCTTGGGCGTGAACAGCACCAAAGGCTTGCGCAGCGGGCGCACCATCTGGCGGCGCAGCACGTGGAAGATCTGGCTGGCCGTGGTGGGCTGCACGATCTGCATGTTGGTGTCGGCCGCAAGCTGCATGAAGCGCTCCAGGCGGGCCGAGCTGTGTTCCGGGCCCTGGCCTTCGTAGCCGTGCGGCAGCATCAGCGTGATGCCGTTGACACGGCCCCACTTCACCTCGCCGGAGGCGATGAACTGGTCGATCACCACCTGCGCACCGTTGGCGAAGTCACCGAACTGCGCTTCCCAGATCACCAGGGTGTTCGGGTCGTTCGAGGCGTAGCCGTACTCGAAGCCCAGCACCGCCTCTTCAGACAGGATGGAGTCGATCACCACGAACGGGGCCTGGTTGTCGGCCACGTTCTGCAGCGGCACATAGGTGCCCTCATCGAACTTCTCGCGGTTCTGGTCGTGGATGACGGCGTGGCGGTGCGTGAAGGTGCCGCGGCCGCAATCCTCGCCGGACAAGCGCACCGGGAAGCCGCTGGCCACCAGCGAGGCAAAGGCCATGTGCTCGCCCATGCCCCAGTCCACCGGGATTTCGCCGCGGCCCATGGCGGCGCGATCGGCGTACACCTTCTTCACCAGCTGGTGGGGCGTGACGCTGTCGGGAATGGTGGTGAGCCGCTCGGACAGGCGCTTCCACTCGGTCAGCGGAATCGCGGTGTCGGCGCTGTCGCTCCACTTCTTGCCCAGGTAGGGGCTCCAGTCGACCGCGAACTTGCTCTTGAAGTTGGTGAGCACCGGGTCGACCGTGTGGCGGCCGGCGTCGAGCGCGGCGCGGTACGTCTTGGCCATGTCGTCGCCCAGCGTCTCGCCCAGGCCCTGGGCCGCGAGCTTGTCTGCGTAGAGCTTGCGCGTGCCGGGGTGGACCGCAATCTTCTTGTACATCAGCGGCTGGGTGAGCGAGGGCGTGTCCTGCTCGTTGTGGCCCAGCTTGCGGAAGCACACGATGTCGAGCACCACGTCCTTCTGGAAGGCGAGGCGGAACTCCAGCGCAAGCTGGGTGGCGAACACCACCGCCTCCGGATCGTCCCCGTTCACGTGCAGCACCGGCGACTCGATCATCTTCACCACGTCCGAGCAATACAGCGTGGAGCGGCTGTCGCGCGGATCAGAGGTGGTGAAACCGATCTGGTTGTTGATGACCACGTGCACCGTGCCACCGGTGGTATAGCCACGGGTTTCGGCCAGTGCCAGGGTCTCCATCACCACGCCCTGGCCGGCAAAGGCCGCATCGCCGTGCACCAGAACCGGCAGCACCTGCCGGCCTTCGGGGTCCCCTCGGCGGTCCATGCGCGCGCGCACCGAGCCCTCGACCACCGGGTTCACGATCTCCAGGTGCGACGGGTTGAAGGCCAGCGAGAGGTGAACCGGGCCACCGATGGTGGACACGTCGGAGCTGAAGCCCTGGTGGTACTTCACGTCACCAGCGGGCAGGTCCTCTGGGGCGGTGTGTTCGAACTCGGCAAACAGGTCCTTGGGCATCTTGCCCAGGGTGTTGACCAGCACGTTCAGGCGACCGCGGTGGGCCATGCCGATGACGATTTCCTGAATGCCGGCCTTGCCGGCCTGCTGGATGAGTTCGTCCATGGCAGCGATGAAGCTCTCGCCACCTTCGAGCGAGAAACGCTTCTGGCCGACGTACTTGGTGTGCAGGAAGCGCTCCAGGCCTTCGGCGGCGGTCAGGCGCTCGAGGATGTGCTTCTTTTTCTCGGCGTTGTAGGCCGGCTTGGCGCGGGTGGACTCAAGGCGCTCCTGCCACCAGCGCTTCTGGTTCTGATCGGTGATGTAGTTGTACTCGGCACCGATGGAGCCGCAATACGTTTCGCGCAACGCGTTGATCAGCTCGCGCAGGGACATCGTCTCGCGGCCGAAGAAGGTGTTGCTGGTGTTGAACACGGTCTCGTGGTCGGCGTCGGTGAAGCCGTAGAACGAGGGCTCGAGTTCGGGAATGTTGGGGCGGCCGGCGCGCTTGAGCGGGTCGAGGTCGGCCCAGCGGGCACCGACGTTGCGGTACGCGGCGATGAGCTGCTGCACGGCCACGCGTTTGCGGCCGAGGTCGGAATCGGCCCCCGAGGCCACGACGACGGTGGTGCCACCCTGCTTGGCGCGCTCGGCGAAGGCGTTGATCACCGGCAGGTGCGGCACGTCCTTGGCGTTGCTGCCGTCGACGGCGGGCACGTTCTGCAGCGCGTCGAAGTACTCGCGCCAGTTGTCGGGCACGCTGGTGGGGTTGGCGAGGTAGTTCTCGTACATCTCTTCCACATACGGCGCGTTGCCGCCGAAGAGATACGAGTTGCCCTGGTAGGCAACATAGACGTTGCCCGAGCCCGATGAAGAATCGCTCATGGATCCGCTGACCTCCGCTTCCCTTGGGGAAACATTAGCTGGTTGAAAAACCTTCCGCGACACGGCTTGACCGGTTGGCGGATGCGACAGTGGCTTTGGAAGGAACTGACTGCAAGGTCGGATTGTGCCACCGCAGGGCGTTCAACGGGGGCGCAATGGTCACCAGGCCATGTTTGCGCCGCGACCGGCGGCGCGCAGCGTCGTCAGGGTGCGACGCGCGGGGACAACCGCTGGGAGGCCGGCACGGCCGAAGGCTCGTCCATCTCGATCGCGATCTGCGTGCACACCGTCCGGCACAAGGTTACGGCCTGCTCGCTCTGCACGCGGTAGAAGACCTGGGTGCCGTCCTTGCGTTTGGCCAGCACACCGGCCCGGTAGAGCAGGTTCAGGTGTTGCGAGAGGTTGGGCTGGGTGGTGTCGATTTCCTTGAGCAGCTGCGAAACCGACTTTTCCTGGTCGCACAGCGCGCTCAGGATGCGCAGGCGCATGGGCGTGGCGAGCACGCCGAAGAGTTCGGCGGCCAGTTCGAAGACGCGCCCTTTTTCGACCTGGGCTTCGCTGTCGATGATGTCGGCCATGTGTGGCACCCACGCTGCTTGGAAATATAAGCATGGATCATAGACCGACCACCCCCGATGGCGCATCGGGGGCCGCCGGGCGGGCCTTCAGCCCACGAGGTCGCGAATCTGCTGCAGCGCGCCCGGATCGTCCATGGTGGTCAGGTCGCCGGGGTCGCGCCCCTCGCAGACGGCCTGGATGGCACGGCGCAGCAGTTTGCCGCTGCGCGTCTTGGGCAGCAGGCTCACGAAACGCACGCGCGCCGGGCGCGCCACGGCACCCAGCTGGCTGTCCACCAGCTTCATGATCTCGCCCTCCAGCTTGAGCTGGGCGTTGGCGTCGCCCAGCGCCGAGGCGTCCTTGGCCACCACGAAGGCCATGGCCACCTGGCCCTTGAGGTTGTCGGCCACGCCCACCACGGCCACCTCGGCCACGTTGGGGTGGCTGGCGATGCTCTCCTCGATCTCGCGCGTGCCCAGGCGGTGCCCGGCGACGTTGATCACGTCGTCGGTGCGACCCAGGATGTAGTAGTAGCCGTCCTCGTCGCGGATGCCCCAATCGAAGGTGCTGTAGACCAGCTTGCCCGGAATGCTCTTCCAGTAGGTGTTGACAAAGCGCGCATCGTCGCGCCAAACGGTCTGCATGAAGCCAGGTGGCGTCGGGCCCTCGATGACCACGACGCCCTTTTCGTTGGCGCCGGTCAGCTCCTCGCCGGTGCTTTCGTGCAGCAGCTTGACGCTGTAGCCGTACATGGGAATGCCGGGGCTGCCGAACTTGCTGGCCTTTTTCTCGACCCCGTTGGCGATCGTGAGGATGGGCCAGCCCGATTCGGTCTGCCAGTAGTTGTCGATGATGGGCACGCCCAGGCCATCGGCGATCCAGCGCGCGGTGGGCTCGTCGAGCGGCTCGCCGGCCAGGAACAGCGCCTTCAGGCTGGAGAGGTCGTACTGCTTGAGGTAGGCCGGGTCCTGCTTCTTGAGCACGCGCACCGCGGTGGGCGCGCTGAACATGGCCGCGACCTTGTACTTCTCGACCAGCTTCCACCAGATGCCGCCATCGGGGCGGATCGGCAAACCTTCGTACATGATGGTCGCCATGCCGGCGATCAGCGGCCCGTAGACGATGTAACTGTGGCCCACGACCCAGCCGATGTCGCTGGTGGAGAAGTAGGTTTCACCGGGCTCGCACAGGAAGATGTGCTTCATGCTGGCGGCCAGGGCCACCGCGTAGCCCCCCACGTCGCGCTGCACGCCCTTGGGCTTGCCGGTGGTACCGCTGGTGTAGATGGTGTAGCTGATGTCGGTGGCGTCGAGCCAGGTGCAGGGCACCTGCGCGCTCAAGTGCTGTTCGCGCAGCGCCGCATAGTCGTGGTCGCGCCCGGGCACCAGGCTCATGGGCGCCAGACCGCGGTTGACCAGCACCACAGACCTGGGCTTGTGCGCCGCCAGCGAGATGGCCTCGTCCAGCAGTGGCTTGTAGGCCACCACCTTGCCACCGCGCGAGCCGGCATCGGCGCTGACGATGGCGACCGGCTCGGCGTCATCGATGCGGCTGGCCAACGAGTGGCTGGCAAAGCCGCCGAACACCACCGAGTGGACGGCACCGATGCGCGCGCAGGCCAGCATGGCGAACGCGGCCTCGGGGATCATGGGCATGTAGATGAGCACCCGGTCGCCTCGCTTGACGCCCTGGGCCAGCAGCACCGCGGCCATGCGCTGCACTTCGGCGTGCAGTTCGGCAAAGCTGTAGACGCGCTCCTGATCGGTCTCGGTCGAGACGAAGATCAGCGCGTTCTGTTGCGCGCGGTCCTTCAGGTGCCGATCGACCGCGTTGTGGCACAGGTTGGTCTGCCCGCCCTCGAACCAGCGCGTGAACGGCGGGTTGTCGTGGTTGCAGACGCGCGAGTACGGGCGGTGCCAGTCGATCAGCTTCGCTTGTTCGGCCCAGAAACTGTCGCGGTCTTCGAGCGAGCGGCGGTGGAAGTCGGCATAGCCCATGCGGCGGTCTCCTCGGGTGGGGCTGGGGACAGGATGCTCGGCGTTTCTGAATTCTTAATTATGGAAAGCGGGCTTGCGTGGGCCTGACAGGGCTTACCCGGGGCTGCGCCCTTCGTCGGAGGGCGGCGCGCGACGCCCTGCTGGACAGGCTGCGCCCGCGCGCCGCGCTTATTTGATGAGCGCCTGTACCGGCTTGAAGGCCGGGTGCTCGGCCGTGCGCAGCCACTCAAAGGCCACCATCTCGGTGGTCACCAGTTCGGCGCCCGCGCCGGCCAGGCGGTCGAAGGCGGCGTCGCGGTTGCGTTCGCTGCGCGAGCCACAGGCGTCCGTCACCACCCACACCTCCAGCTCCTGCTCCAGCAGTTCGAGCGCCGTCTGCAGCAGGCACACGTGGGCCTCACAACCGGCGATCACGATGCTCGGTCGCTCCGGCTCGCGCGCGGCGGGCGGTTTCTGCAAGTGCTTGGGCAGGCTGCGCACGTTGCCGCCCTGCGGCCTGGCGGGCGGGCGCAACCAATCCGCCAGGCCATCGGCCACGGCGCTGAAGTGCATCTTGGCCAGCGTCTTGCGGCACAGGGCGCGCAACTCGGGCGGGTTGGGCCCGAGCTTGTCGGGGTTCTGTTCGGTGCCCCAGGTGGGCACGTCGAGCGCCTGCGCCATCTGCGCCAGGCGCAGCGCATTGGCGAGCACCAGCGGGCCCTCGTGGATCGCGGGCATCAGGCGGGCCTGGTAGTCCACCAGCACCAGTTGGGATTCGTCGGCATCGAGCAGCATGGCGGTCCTGCGTGCAAAGGGGTCGGATTGTGTCAGGCCACGGGGCTCATTCGGCAAACAGGTCGCGCTGCTTCGTCGAGCCCGCGGCGGTGGCGGGGTCGAAGCGCTCGACCAGGCGTTCCACGTACTGCACGAACAGCGCCTCCGCCCCCTGGCCGAAGAGCTTGATGCGCCCGGTGTGCTGCAACAGCAGCAGGCCCATGCCGTGCGCGAACAGCGCGGCGTTCTCGCGCGCGGCTGCATCCGGTGGCAGGCCCATCTCCTCCAGCGCCACTTCACAAGGGCGCAGGGCGTCCATCAGGCGCTCGTTGAGCGCGCGGTCGAGCGCGTGTGTGAGCCCCCGAGGCGCCAGGCCATTGACGAGATAGAAGCCGAGATCGAGATCGCGCGGGTTGCGGGCGTAGAAGCCGAACCAGGCCTGCGCCTTGGCAGCCAGCGCACGCGCGGCCTGGCCCCTGGGCGCGCGGGCGGCCGCCACGTCGGCCTGCAGGCGGTCCAGCGACTCGGCAAGCAGTGCCGCGTAGATCGCCTCCTTGCTGTCGAAGTAGCTGTACAGCGCACCGGCCGTGTAGCCCGCCGCGCGCGCAATTTCGCGAATGCTCGCGCCCTCCACCCCACGCTCGGCGAACACCCGACGCGCGGCATCCAGCACGTGGGCGCGCCGCGTGTCCGACATGGCGAGCTGGCGTTGCTGGCGCAGTTCGAGCTGGCGCTGTGCTTCGGCCTGTTCCGCTGCGCTGGGCACGGGCCGCAGTTCGTCGAGCTGTACGTTCATGTGGGCAGTGTACCGATGGAATCAACGCAGTTCGTGAAAATGAACTGTTGGCAATTTATTGAACGCCGTTTAATCTTTTGATGCTGCGATGACTTGATAAGCATCGTTCAAAACCAAGAACTGGAGACAAGAACATGAACTCCCTGAGCACGCACGCCAGCCTGATGACCGGCAACGACTACCGCGAGTCACTGCGACGTTACCGACCCCGGGTGTTCGTGGACGGGCAGGCGGTGGCCAGCGTGGCCGACGAGGCAGCGCTGCGACCGGGCATCAACGCCGTCGCCCTGACCTACGACTTCGCCCACCGGCCCGAGTACGCCCCGCTGATGCGGGCCGTGCAGCACA
>VFQO010000502.1_pt1 | contig 41290 bp, 35 predicted proteins | sample 3512331 | NCBI WGS metagenome assembly VFQO01 (sample SAMN10412371, study PRJNA504923) | tailings metagenome | isolation source: Replicate 3 from Balatoc abandoned mine | place: Philippines: Itogon, Benguet | collected 2017-08-28 | reverse complement strand
GCTCGCTGCTGTTCTCGATCCTGATGGAGTGCATCGGCATGCACCTGTTCTGGAAGGACCAGGGCTGGCAGCACTCCCAGCAGATGCTGCAGTACGAGTTGGGGCACCTGTCCAACCACTTCACGCGCAGCGTGGTCGTGCAGGAGCCAGGGCGCACGGCGCATGCGCTGGTGGACACCGGCTACGAATGGGTGTTCGTGCGATCGGGATTGCTGGAGCGCATGAGCCAGACCGCCGAGCGCGCCCGTGCGCCCAGCCAGGGGCAAACGCGGAACTTCCGTTACTTCATCAGCCAGGTCTATGTTTGGGCCGAGAACTACCTGATCGCAGCAGCATTCACCACGCTCACTTTCCTGGTGCGCCTATTGGTCTTGGCGCTCACGCTGCCGTTGATCTTCACTGCGTCATTTGTCGGCTTGATCGACGGTTTGGTGAGGCGTGACGTGCGCCGGTTCGGCGCGGGCCGCGAATCCGGCTTTATCTACCACCGAGCTAAAGCCAGCCTGATGCCACTGGCCGTGCTGCCCTGGGTCACGTACCTGGCCTTGCCGATCTCTGTGCATCCGCTGCTGATCCTGCTGCCCAGCGCCGCCATGCTGGGACTGGCCGTGAGCCTGACTGCAGGGAGCTTCAAGAAGTATCTCTAGGCCATCAATCCGGTCATCCGCAGGTTCTTATTGTTTGCGGCTTGATACGCCTCTGATCGCCACGATCAAGCCATTGCTGATCACACAGGAATGGCGCGATGTTGGCTCCGATCTGGCTGCGCGCCGCGCATCGCGGCGTGCCCACTTTTCTCGTGACGGCCCTCCTGCTGGGCCAGTCCCCGATGGCGTTGGCCGAGTCCCCGGCGCAGCGCCAGGAGTTGGTCGCCGCGCTGCGCCAGCTCGACGCGCTGGAACGCACCGTCGCGGACAGCGCCGCGCATGCCCCCATCCAGCCGGGCGAGCGCTACCACTTCGATTACCCGCGGCTGCTGGCTGACCTGGCGCGCGTGCGCGCCGGCATCCAGTTCCACCTGACGCCATCACGCGCTCAGCCGCGCGACCCCTCCGAACTGGCCGGCGACTACCGCACCGAGCGGGCCGCTTCGCCATCGCCGAAGACGACTGCGGAGGGCGAGCAATGAACGGCGCCCAGGTCTCGGCATTTCAAGCCAACAGCGGCATCGCGCCTTCGGCGATGGCGACCGTCCTGGTCGGCGTCGTGTTCGCGGTCCTGCTCGTGTGGGGCGTCTGGGCCATCCGAACGGCCTACGTGGGGTGGTCCGAGAGCCGCCTCAACCAGCGCCAGTTCCTCGGCGTCTGCATCCGCTTCGTCGCGATGTACCTCGTCCTGAGTTTCTTCCTCCTCTCCTGACCTGAAAGGCCTGACCATGCAAAACCGCATCCTCACTTCCCGTTTTGTCCAGCGCGCCACCGTGGCTCTGGGCGCCGCCGCGCTGCCCGCGCTGTCGTTCGCGCAAGGCTTGCCGCAGTTGGAGAACCCAACCCGCGGCACGGGCAACGGCATCATGGAAACGATCAGGAACTACGGCTACGACATCATCATGCTCGTGGCCCTCCTGGTCGTGGCGTCGATGTTCATCGGCGTCTGCTACCACGCCTACGGGACCTACGCGGAAATCCACACCGGCCGCAAGACCTGGGGCCAGTTCGGCCTCACCGTCGCGATCGGTGCCGTGCTGCTCGTGATCGGCATCTGGCTGCTCACCGAAGCCACCGGCATCCTGTAAGCGAGGACGGGCTATGTCCGAGCAACAGCATGTCCGTGCCGATGGGACAGTCACGTTCCTTCCACACCGGCTCAACAGGCACCCGGTGGTCGTGCGCGGCCTCACTGCCGATGAGTTGTGGATTTGCTGCGGCCTGTCCGGCGCTGCCGGCCTGGTGGTTGGCGCGCCGCTGTCCTGGGTGTTACGCACCATTGCCATCGCGCCGACCTTCGTTGTCCTGGGCGTGGCGCTGGGCGTTTTCATCGGCGGCGGCATCCTGCGCCGTCTCAAGCGTGGGCGTCCCAACACCTGGCTGTACCGGCAGTTGCAGTGGCGCATTGCCACGCGCCATCCGCTGATGGCCGGTTGGATGGGCGGCCATGTGCTGATCTCGCGCTCTGGCTTCTGGACTACCCGCAGGGGCACGCACGGGGGCGCGCGATGAGCCGCTTCAAGAACGAGATCACCCACCTGCAGGCGCACATCAAGACGCTGCGCCTCGGCGCGGGTGCGCTGGTCGTCGTCGCCCTGGTCATGGGCGGAGGCTGGTGGAGCGCTCCCCGCGACCTGACCATCCACGTTCCGCCTGACCTGCGCTCTGGCAGTACCCGCAAGTGGTGGGAAGTACCGCCTGAATCGGTCTATGCGTTCACGTTCTACGTGTTCCAGACGCTCAATCGCTGGCCGACGAATGGCGAAGAAGATTACCCGCGCAACCTCCACACGCTCTCGCCGTACCTCACCCCGTCCTGCCAGGCATTCCTCAAGGCGGACTACGACTACCGCCGCAGCACGGGCGAGCTGCGCCAGCGGGTGCGTGGCATCTACGAAATTCCCGGTCGCAGCTATGGCGACAACCCCACGGCGCGCGTGCGTGTGATCTCCGACCGCGACTGGGTGGTGACGCTGGACATCAGCGCCGACGAGTACTACGGCGCCGAGCAGGTCAAGCGCGCCCTGGTGCGCTACCCCGTGAAGGTCGCGCGGGTGGATGTCGATCCCGCCCGCAACCCGTTCGGCCTGGTACTCGACTGCTACGAGGGCACGCCCCAGCGCATCAGCGCCCCGGAGCCGACGCGCCCGGTGCCTGGTGGCCTGACGCCGCAAGCGCCTCAAGGAGGTAATTTCCCATGAAGCCCATGAAGCATCCTGTGTTCGCGCTGCTGGGGCTGCTGGCCGTAGCCGCTACAGTGGTTGTGTCCCCCGCTGTCCAGGCGGTGGAGATCCTGCGTTGGGAGCGCATGCCGTTGGCGGTGCCGTTGAAGGTCGGCCAGGAGCGCATCGTGTTCATCGACCGAAACGTCCGCGTGGGTGTGCCTGCGGGCGTCGGCGAGCGGTTGCGCGTGCAGAGCGCGGGCGGCGCGGTGTACCTGCGTGCCAGCGAGCCGATCGAGCCCACGCGGCTGCAATTGCAGGACGCCGATACGGGCGCGCTGATCCTGCTCGACATTGCGGCGGAGCCGCCCAAGGACGGCGAAGCCGAGCTGGAACCGGTACGCATCGTCGAGGGCAACAGCACACCGGCACGGTATGGCGATCAGCCTGACGGTGCCGATGCGCCCCAGGATCAGGCGGGTACCCGGACGGCGCGGCGCGAAACGCCAATCCCCGTCGTGCTGACACGTTTTGCTGCGCAGAATCTCTACGCGCCGCTGCGCACTGTGGAACCCTTGCCAGGCGTTATGCGGGTCAACCTGCGCCGTGGTCTCGATCTCGGCACGCTGATGCCGACGTTGCCAGTGCGCGCTGTGGCGCTCGCGTCGTGGCGTCTGGAAGACCAGTGGGTCACTGCCGTGCGCCTGACCAACAACAGCAACGACTGGATCAGCCTCGACCCGCGCGTGCTGCAAGGCGATTTCCTCACCGCCACTTTCCAGCACGAGGCGCTTGGCCCGCGCGGAACTCCCGAGGACACCACCGTCCTGTACCTGGTGACACGCGGACGCGGTCTCGCGCAGTCGCTGCTGCCGGCGATCCATCGCTTCGACCCCGCTGTGCATCTCCCGCAGCCCAAAGCCGCAGTCAGCAACGACAGGGAGGCCCACCATGCGCAGTAACGGACTCCTGAAGTGGCTGCTGATCCCCGTGGCCCTGCTGGTGCTGTTCGTCGCCATCCGGCTGTTCTCCGGTGGCGGTGCGTCGGCACCGCCTGCCGCAGATGGCGGCGGCAGGCTCACGCCGGAAGAAATGAAGGCGCTGGGCATCGAAGGCGATACCCCGCGCGACACCGTGGCGACGCTGGTTGCCCAGGTGAAGCAGTTGCGCACCGAGCTTCAGACCGCGCTGTCCGACAACAGGTCGCAGCGCGAGGAGAATCAGCGACTGCGCCAGCGCGAGAGCGCCATCGACCAGCGCATCAGGTCGGCCCTCGAATCCGAACGCTCCGACCTGCGCCGTGACCAGCAGCAGGCGGCCAGCACGCGCCAGCAGACCGAGGGGCTGCTCGCCGACCTGCAGCAACGCCTGGACAGCATCGGCGGACGTGGCGGCGGCCATGCCGATTTGCCGGTGGGGCTGGGCCTGCATGACGGCGACGAGGCCGGCATGGAAGGCGGTATGCGCTGGGTGGAGCCTGATGACGCGAAACAAAGCGACGGGCGCGGCAGGTCGAGTGGCGGCATAAGCTTCCCCACCAGCTTCGGTTCCGCACAGAGCACGCTGGAAACTACAGCGCAAACCGTGGCAAACGCGGGCGCACGCGCGGCTGGCGTCAAGAGCGCAACGCCCGTCTACACCGTGCCGACCAACTCGACGCTGATGGGGTCGGTGGCAATGACCGCGCTGATTGGCCGCGTACCGATCGACGGCACGGTGAACGACCCATATCCCTTCAAGGTGCTGGTCGGGCCGGACAACCTCACCGCGAACGGCATCGACATTCCCGATGTGGCCGGAGCCGTGTTCTCCGGCACCGCATCGGGCGACTGGACGCTCTCGTGCGTGCGCGGCCAGGTGCGCAGCATCACCTTCGTGTTCCATGACGGGACCATCCGCACCATTCCCGAGGATCGCGAGGGCAACCAGCAGAACAACCAACAACGTGACGGCCTGGGCTGGATCAGCGACCCGCACGGCATTCCCTGTGTCAGCGGCGAGCGGCGCAGCAATGCGCAGCAGTACCTTGGCACCCAGGCGCTGATCACGGCGGCTGGCGCTGGCGTGGCCTCACTCATCGAATCCGACAACGGCAGGGCGTCCTATGTCGGCGCCGACGGCTCCATCGGCAGCGTGGGCATCAGCGGCCAGGAGGCCGTGGGGCGGATTCTCGCCAGTGGCGTCCAGGACATGTCGAGCTGGGTCAACAAGCTCTACGGCCAGGCCTTCGCTGCCGTTTATGTGCAGCCCGGTGCCAAGGTCGCCGTCCACCTCGAAAAGCCGCTCGCCATCGACTTCGATCCCGAAGGCCGCAAGGTCGATCACCGCGCAGGAGAAAGCCATGCCCTCGAACTTGAATAGCTGGGCTCAGGGCCTGGCGCTGGCCTTGGCCGTCGCGCTGCTCGGCGGCTGCGCCACCAGCAAGGAAAAGTTGCTGACCCACGGCGACAGCACGATGATGGACATCTGGCAACAGAACGCCGGTGACGGCGGCGGTGGCGCCGGCCAGGTGGCGCGCAGGCAGTTGCTCGATGTACGCCAGAGCCTGCGCAGGCCGCTGACCGAGATGGATGTGCAGGCCGCACCTGCCGAGCAGATGCGCTACACGCGCACGGCGCGCAACGAGGTCTATCGCCAGTTCCAGCGCCTGCCCAACCCCGACCTCGTGATGTACGTGTATCCCCATTTGGCGGGCACCGACCCGGTGCCGATTCCGGGCTATACGACCGTGTTCCCGCTGTACCAGCGCGTGCAGTACGCCATGCCAGGCGAGCGCGTGGAGGACTACTGATGCGCTGGAGACTCCCCTGGCCGAAGCTGGCCGCACCGAAGCTGGACGCGTCCGGCGCTGGCGCTGACGAGCAGCCGGACGGCTGGCAGCGCCACGTCGAGGCACTGCGCCAGGCCGGCATCCCCGAACCCGGCGCGACGGTGCAAGGCCGCAGGCCGGCGACCCTGGCAGACGAGCAGACGCTGTACGAGGTCGCGCCGTCGTTCGTGGAACTGTTGCCCTGGGTGGAGTTCCTGCCGCAGTCGAAAGCCATGTTGCTGGAAGACGGGCAATCAGTGGCGGCGTTCTACGAGCTGGTGCCGCTGGGCACCGAGGGCCGGGAACCCGGCTGGCTCGCGCAGACCCGCGATGCCTTGGAAAACGCGCTGCAGGACAGTTTCGATGAACTGGACGAGAACCCCTGGGTGCTGCAGCTCTACGCTCAGGACGAGCCCAGTTTCGACCAGTACATGCAGACCCTGCGCGACTATGTGCAGCCGCGCGCCCGTGATACGGCGTTCAGCGAGTTCTACCTGCGCTTCTTCGGCCACCACCTGCGCGCGGTGGCCAAGCCGGGCGGTCTGTTCGAGGACACGGTGGTCACACGGCTGCGCTGGCGCGGCCAGACCCGGCGTGTGCGCATGGTGGTCTATCGCCGCGTGACCGGCCAAGGGCAAAACAGCCGCCGCGGGCAGACGCCCGAGCAGATGCTCAATATCGTTTGCGACCGCCTGTGCGGCGGACTGGCGAACGCCGGCATTCAGGCCCGGCGCATGGTGGCTGCGGATGTTCACGACTGGCTGCTGCGCTGGTTCAACCCGCGTCCCACGTTGCTTGGGCCTGGGGCCGAAGACCGGGAGCGCTTCTATGCGCTGGCGCGCTACCCCGAAAGTACGGAGGCCGGCGAAGACGGCGAGATCGAACTGGCGAGCGGGCGGGATTTCAGCCAGCGGCTGTTCTTCGGCCAACCGCGTTCCGACGTGGCGCACGGCACCTGGCATTTCGACGGCATGCCGCACCGCGTGCTGATCACCGACCGCCTGCGCATGCCGCCCGGCACGGGGCACCTGACCGGCGAGACGCGCAAAGGGGACGCCATCAACACGCTGTTCGACCAGATGCCCGAGGACACCATCCTTTGCCTGACGATGGTCGCCACGCCCCAGGATATTCTCGAAGCGGATCTCAACCACCTGGCGAAGAAGGCCGTGGGCGAGACGCTGGCGTCGGAGCAGACGCTCAAGGACGTGCATGAAGCCCGCTCCCTGATCGGCAGCGCGCACAAGCTCTATCGCGGCACGCTGGCGTTCTACCTGCGCGGGCGCGATGAGGCGGAACTGGACCGACGCGGCCTGGATCTGGCGAACGTCATGCTCAACGCTGGCCTGCAGCCGGTGCGCGAGGATGACGAGGTGGCCCCGCTGAACAGCTACCTGCGCTGGCTGCCGTGCTGCTACAACCCCGGCCAGGATCGGCGCAAGTGGTACACCCAACTGATGTTCGCCCAGCACGCGGCGAACCTGTCGCCGGTGTGGGGCCGCGCCCAGGGTACGGGGCACCCCGGCATCACGATGTTCAATCGCGGCGGCGGGCCGATCACCTTCGACCCGCTCAACCGCCTGGATCGGCAGATGAATGCCCACCTGTTTCTGTTCGGCCCGACGGGTTCGGGCAAGTCGGCGACCCTCAACAACCTCTTGAATCAGGTCACGGCGATCTACCGGCCACGGCTGTTCATTGTGGAGGCCGGCAACAGCTTTGGCTTGTTCAGCGATTTTGCCCGGCGCCTGGGTCTGACCGTGAACCGGGTCAAACTGGCCCCCGGCTCGGGGGTGACGCTCGCGCCGTTCGCGGATGCGCGGCGGCTGATCGAGACGCCCAGCGACGTGCAGACGCTCGACGCCGATGCGCTGGATGAAGACCTGCCCCCCGATGCTGTGGCCATGGAGGCGGATGAGCAGCGCGACGTGCTGGGCGAATTGGAGATCACCGCACGGCTGATGATCACCGGCGGCGAAGACAAGGAAGAAGCCCGGATGACGCGGGCCGACCGCTCACTGATTCGTCAGTGCATCCTCGATGCCGCCGAGCACTGCCACAGCAAGGATGGAGAGAAGCGCACCGTGCTCACGCGCGATGTGCGAAACGCGCTGCGCACGCGCAGCCAAGACCCAACGCTGCCGGAAATGCGGCGTGTGCGACTGCTGGAGATGGCCGATGCCATGGACATGTTCTGCCAAGGCACGGATGGCGAAATGTTCGACCGCGACGGCTCGCCGTGGCCTGAAGCCGACATCACCCTGGTCGATCTGGCGACCTATGCGCGCGAGGGCTACAACGCGCAGCTCTCCATTGCCTACATCAGCCTGATCAGCACGGTGAACAACATTGCCGAGCGCGACCAGTACCTGGGTCGCCCGATCATCAACGTCACCGACGAAGGACACATCATCACCAAGAACCCGCTGCTTGCCCCCTACGTGGTGAAGATCACCAAGATGTGGCGCAAGCTGGGAGCCTGGTTCTGGCTTGCCACACAAAATATCGACGACCTGCCGCGCGCCGCAGAACCCATGCTCAACATGATCGAGTGGTGGATCTGCCTGTCGATGCCACCCGATGAGGTGGAGAAGATTGCCCGGTTTCGCGAACTGTCACCCGCGCAGAAAGCATTGATGCTTTCCGCGCGCAAGGAAGCCGGGAAGTTCACCGAGGGCGTCATCCTGTCCAAGTCGATGGAGGTGCTTTTCCGGGCGGTGCCGCCGAGCCTCTACTTGGCGTTGGCGCAGACCGAACCCGAAGAGAAGGCGGAACGCTATCAGCTCATGCAGCAGCACGGCATCAGTGAACTTGATGCGGCCTTCAAGGTGGCCGAGAAGATCGACCAGGCGCGCGGCATCGAGTCGCCGGCCTTGGGCCTGCCGCAATAGCCGCCGGAGACTGCCGTGAAACCGAAACCTCCTTCCGTTCCTATGCCGGTGCAGGCGTTTCGCCATCGGTGCTCGCTCAAGCGCTGGCCCTGGTTCCTGGCCGCAGGATTGATCACACTGCTGCTGACCTGGCTGGTGTCCCGTGCACCCAGCGAATCAGTATCGCAAGCTCACGCGCCGATCAGCACGGCGCAGGTAGCCGGCCCGCCCTGGCAGATGGGCAACCCCGAGGGCCGATTCACGCTGACGCTCTATGCCGACCTCGAATGCCCGTTCTGCCGAGCGTACTTTCCGCAACTCAAGCGCTGGGTCGGCAGCAACACCGACGTGGCCCTGCAATGGCAGCACCAGCCGCTGGCCGCGCACGAACCGGCTGCCTCCGCCGAGGCACGCCTGGCCGAGTGCGCCGCCGAAACAGGTGGGCATGCGGCCTTCTGGCAGGCCATCGAATGGGTCTATGCGCACACGCGCAGCGACGGCCTGGGCTTGCCAGAGGGTCTTCGTTATCCCGGCCTCAACCCAGCCGTCGAGCAGTGTTTGGCCAGCGAGCGACCCGAAGCGTTGATTCGCGCTCAGGCCGAGGACGCCATGAAGGGCGGTGTGACCGCGACGCCTTCGATTCGTCTGCACGATCGCCAGACCGGCCAGGCGATCCTGCTGCAGGGGCCGATCGAAGGCGATGCACTGCTGTCGGCCATGGACATGCTGGCGGTTGAGGATGCCGCCACTCCACCCACCACCGAAATGCCTGCCGACGTCGTCGGCGACATGCCCAGGTAGCCCGCGGTCATTGAGGCTACGGTGCAGCACGCTGCGCTGACCGCTACCCGTTCGCCTCGCATCCTGGCCGCGAACGATCACCGCAGCAGCGGTGATGGATGCACCTTGTTCCCTTGTTCCATTCCCTGGAGGGCCTGCCCTCCTGGGGCATGTGCGCCCTCCGATTTCCCTGTCTGGAGGTTCGCCATGTCTGTCGTCATCAATGACTCCTGCCTGGAGTCGCTTTCCGATATTTCTGTTCAGAACGAGGACTGGATCGTCCAGCAAGCCATCGTGTTGCTGGAGCGACGGGTTTTCAAAGCAGGGCCACGTCTTGAACGGCCCGCTGCGGTCAGGGACTACCTTCGCTTGAAGCTGGTCGCCGAGCCCAATGAGATATTCGTCGTCGTGTTCATGAACAGCATGCACGACGTGCTGGCCGTGGAGCCGATGTTCCATGGAACGATAAATGCGACCTCGGTTTATCCACGTGTCGTGCTGCAGCGAGCGTTGCAACTGAACGCCGCTGCGGTCATCTTCGCCCATCAGCACCCCTCGGGCACCACCGAACCATCCAATGCGGATCGCGTGTTGACCGAGCAGTTGAAGACGGCATTGGCGCTCATCGACGTGCGGGTACTCGACCATTTCGTGATTGGTCAGGGCGCACCGTACTCGTTCGCCGAGTCTGGTCTTCTGTAATCACAGCGGGGGCTTCGGCCTCCGCTTTCTCCATGCGGCTGCACAACCAGGTATGCGGGGTGCCCGCGATGCGCATTGTTTGTTGGGGCGGCAGCGGGTTCGCGTTCGACTATGGCTCTGATCAACTTCAAGGGCACGCGACATGCCAGCATCTTTACTCTGCTTCGCATCCGGCTGGCGAACCCTTGGCCTGGCCGTTGCACTGCCGGCATCCTTGGCTGTTTTCAGCCCCGCCACCTTCGCAGCCAATGTGGTGGTCGTCACCGACAGCCGCCACCCGGTCAAGACCATGGGTGGCGAGCGGTTGATCGAGTTGGATGAAGGCCCGCGAATCGAAGCCGAGCTTTCCGCACAGCTGCCTGCCGATCCTGAGCAGGCCACGGCCATCGTCAAGCGCCGCCTGAACAACGGCGGTGCCGACCTCCAGCGCCGCATTGCGTCGGCATACCAGGGCGTTGCCGACGCCTGGAGCCTGAGCGTCACCAGCATTCCGGCGGTCGTGGTGGATCAGCGTTACGTGGTCTATGGCGAGCCGGACGTAGCCCGTGCCGTCGCGCGCATTGCGCAACACCGGAGGCCGCAGCCATGACCCGACCCTTCGAGCGGATGCGCCGTCTGCGTGCTGGCGTGGCCTCGGTGCTGCTGCTCAGCGCTACCGGCAGCTACGCCCTCAACACCGCAACCATCGTTGGCTCAGTGGCATCACCAGACTGCCTCGAATACCGCGTCGTCGGCATCTGCTACTGGCTCTACTGCACCTGGACGGGCTGCACGGTGCGCACGTCCATCAAAGTCCGCCACTACATCCCCGATGCGGTCGTCTCCAGCTACAGCAACACCGGCGAGAACCCCTGGGTCGAAGTCCGGGCGATGAGCGCACCCAACCCGTCCGCACAGGCCGGCGGTGACGGCACCACCAACGAAGACCACGAGAACAATCTCGCCAAGTTCAAGAACGCAGACGTGATCGGCCACCCCGGCGTCGAGGTGTTCAACCAGTTCGTCTCATCCTCGGGCTACTTCTGCGAGGGCGCGGGCACGGCGTTCATGCCGTACCTGCTCAGCACCCTGGACACGCTGGCCTGGCGTTACAACGTGCCCGAGATGGTCTACCCGGAGGCGCTGATTCCGGGTAGGCGCGAGGTCGGCGCGCGCACCACGCTGAACCTGTGGGGCAACGTGTATCCGCGTGGCGGTTTCCTGCACCAGGCCGACGACCACAAGGCTGGCGCCGTGGTGGCCCAGCGCGCTGGCGATGTCGTCACGCGCCGTGGACAAATCCACGTTTATCAGCCGCTGCTCGCCAACTCGCGGCCCGGCTACTGGCCTGCCGGTGCGCTGATGGAAGGCGATGCCTCGACGGGCAAGTGGCAGGAACTCACGCCCGTCCTGTCCTCTTCTTGCACGGTGTTCCCGCGCGGCGGCTTCCTGACCCAAGCCCAGCAAGGCGACTACGCCTGGGCGCTGTGGCGGCCCTATGCGTGCTGCGAACGCCGGGGGCAAGTGTTCCTCGGCAGCGTCGATTTCCAATGAGGGTACGGCGATGAAGCGTCCTGAACTGATGATCCTCTCCCCAACGGCACGCCGCCTGCTGCGTCCAACGGTATTGACTGGGGTGCTGGCTGGCGCACTCGTTCTTGGCGGCGGCCTGGCGTGGGCGCAGACCGGCTTTCAGACCGGCGGCTCCGTGATCGGCGACGAGGTGATGTATTCGATCGGCGGCGGCAGCGCAGTGTCCATGGGCCGCGCTGCCGGCATGCGTTCGATCGGCGTCGGCGTGGGCTGGAACAGCAACCTGATCTGCGGCGACATGAGCATCCAAACCACGCTGCGCAACCAGCTCAACGGCATCACCAACGGCTTTCAGCAGATCATGAGTAACGTGATCCAGAGCGCCACCAGCGCGGTGGCATCGCTGCCTGCGCTGATCATCCAGCGCGCCGATCCCGGCCTGTACAACCTGCTGACCAACGGCGTGCTGCAGGCGCGGCTGGATTTCGACCGTTCCAAGCTGACCTGCCGCGCCATGGCCGAGAAGATGGCCGACACGGCGGGCGGACAGCTTGGCTGGAGCCAGATGGCCGAAGGCATGGCGCTGCGCGACGCAGTATCGAGCACGGATGCCGTGTCGGCGATTGAGCAGGCGGAGACGCGCCGGGGCAACGACGGCGTGCCCTGGGTAGGCGGCAGTAATGCGGGGGGCGCGGGCCAGTCCGCCATCCGGGTGGTCGGCGACGTCACCCGTGCGGGCTACAACCTGGTCAACGGCCGCAGCGTGACCGACACGTCGTCCATCGCTTCCGCCAGTTGCGCGAGCCTGTCCTGCCAGACTTGGACGTCGCCACAACAAGCGACTGAATGGGCCACACGGGTTCTTGGGGAACAGGTGCAGCGCACCTGCGATTCCTGCACCAAGACCGAAACGGTGCCCGGCGTCGGGCTGACGCCGCTGATCCAGGATGAGTACGAGGCAAAGCTGGAAGCCTTGCAGGAACTGGTCTCGGGAACGCGCAACACCACATTCGAGAACCTGCGCGCAGCTGGTAGCACCTCGCTGCCGATCACGCGCGGCGTCATCGAGGCGCTGCGCGACGAACCAGACCAGGACCTGCTGGCGCGGCGCCTAGCCTCGGAGGTGGCGCTGTCGTCGGTGCTGGAGAAGGCGCTGCTGCTCCAGCGCACGCTGCTCACCGGCAAGAAAGAGCCCAACGTCGCGGCGAACCAGTTGGCGGTCGAGGCCGTGAACAACGAGAGTGACACGCTCGACCGCGAGATCCGCAACCTGAAGACCGAGCTGGAGCTGCGACGCGAGCTGGCGAACAACTCGCCGATGGCCATCATCCAGCGCCATGGCACACGCGCGGCTGGCTCGCGTGGCATTTACGAAGGCGATCCCATTCCCGACCGCCTCGACCAGCTCCAGAAGGGCAATCCGGGAGGCAACCCATGAACCCGTCGCATGCCAGCTGGCTGCTCAACCGGCGCACGACGAAGGCGCTGCTGTGGACGGTGTTGCTCGTTACCGCCGCTGTGGGCGCCAACGTCGTCGGCATTTACCTCGTCGGCAGCGTCGCCAGCTGGGAGCGATGGTTGACGGCTACGGCGGGTTACTTCATGGCGTGGCGACTGTGCCTGTACGGTGCGACCGCCTACGGCTGGGTCTGGATGCGCCGCCGGCTGCTGGCGCGTGAGGCCCAACGCGGGGCTGATAGGCAGGCGCGACGGCGCCTGCTGCGCAGCGAGATCGCCGGCGTCGCCGCCATTGTGGCGCTGGAAGCCAGCCTGTTGATGCAGGCCGCTTGAAGGGGCGAGGACATGACGCTTTTCACCACCGACTACTTGGAGTACTACCTGACGCTGGTGTCGTGGATCGTCCATAACGGCATCTGGGCCGTGCTGGTGGCGAGCGGTGTCTTCGCGCTGCCTTTCATTGCCATCATCGTGCAGGAATGGCTGAAGGCCCGTGCGGAGGGTGCCGACGAAGGCAACAAGGGCGTGCTCTCGGCTGCGCGCATCGAGAACCGGGTGTTCGTTGCCATCATGGTGGTGATGTTCGCCGGTATTCCATTCATCGACGTGGACCTCAACACCATCCGCTACGACAGCGCACGCTCGGCCCAATGCCAGGTCAGCGTGCCGCAACCCACGGATACCGGCTGGTCACAGTCCTTCAGCACTATCAACAACCAATCGGCGAAGGTGCCCGTCTGGTGGGCCTTTATGCACACACTCTCGCGAGCAGTGACCGGTGCCTCTGTGGCGGCGATTCCCTGCGGCACCGACTTGCGGCAGATGCGCATGGAGATCGACGCGACGCGCATCGACGACCCGGTATTGGCTCAGGAAGTGGCGGATTTCTCGCGGGACTGCTACGGACCGGCACGCGCCAAGCTCTTCATGCAGCGCCCGGACCTCGATGAGACACAAATGCACGACGTGACCTGGATCGGCTCGCGCTTCTTCACGGACACCGGCGGCTACTACGACAGCTATCGCTCCAGCACACCACGCGATGACTGGCCCTACGACAGCAACCGTGATGCCGGGCTTGCGCAGGTGGCCAGCGGTGGCGGCTATCCGTCCTGCAGGCAGTGGTGGGCCGATGGCAGCAATGGCCTGCGCGCACGCCTGCTGGGGCAGGTAGACCCAAGCCTGCTGAATCGCCTGGCGGGCTGGGCCGGCTTTCTGAGCCGAGCCGAGGTGGACGACTCGGTGATCCGCACCATCGCCTCGCCACGGCAGCAGAAATTGAACCAGGGCAGCGTCTATACCGACTACGGCGGCCAGATCGACAAGACCCTGCCGAACATCGTGACGCGGGCCACGGGCGACGTCGGAATGGCCGTCGGTGCGATTGCCGCGTTTCCGGCCATGGACGTGGTGCGCCAGGCGCTGCCCATGGTGCTCGCGTTACTCAAGATGGCGCTTGTGATCTGCATCCCGCTGGTGCTGGTCGTGGGCACCTATGACCTGAAGACCGTCGTCACCGTCAGCGTCGTGCAGTTCGCACTGTTCTTCGTCGATTTCTGGTTCCAGCTCGCACGATGGATCGACAGCACCATCCTCGATGCGCTCTACGGCTGGGGCTTCGGCTGGAACCGGCCACACAGCAACTTCGACCCGCTGGTGGGGCTGAACAACGCCTTTGGCGACATGCTCCTGATGTTCGTCACGGGAACGATGTTTATTGTGCTGCCTACGTTCTGGATCATGGCCCTGGCTTGGGCGGGCGTTCGCGCCGGTAACGTCTTACAAGGCCTGGCTGGAGCTACCGGAGATGCCAAGGCCGCTGGCGGAAAGGGAGGAAGTACCGCAATCAGCGCGGTGCCGAAGAAGTGAGCACAGCTAATCGTCCTGGACATGAGGGTCAATGCGAAAACCATCGTAGGTGTACAGGCCGAATCCGGCAGGCCCGTTTCGCCATTCTGGTTCGGGCAGTTCATCGTTCAAGTCGGCATTGCGCGCCATCCAGGCAACCACCATGACGAACACCAGTAGCAGCGCCATCCAGAAGACTGCATAGAACAGCAATCCCAGCACAACCAGCTTGACCGTCCACAGCAGCACGGTGGCACCTGCCATCGGCACGCCCTTGGATACCAACCAGTTCGACGCCCGCCGTTCGCCACGCGCATAGGCGCGCCACCCACGGCCAAAGCTGCGGCCGAGGCGTTCTGCGGTGCTGATGCGGGTCGTCGTGCTCATGGTCGTCACCTGCTACATGTGAAATCGCTACTCCAGTTTGCTCCAATCCTGCTTGCTTGCCTGTACCAATGCGCCCCATTCGTCCGGCGGGTTCCCGCGCCCGAGCATCTTCTCGAACACGGCATACGGGTCTGATTTGCTTCCCGAAGACCGCAGAGTCTGCTCATCGTTGACCCAGGCGTACACGATGACTTTGGCCTTCGAGTCGTAGCGGAAGAACAGTCGGTATCGCCTTCCGAGCTTGGCCCGCCGCCAGTGGCGATAGGCCGATCCCATGGTGTTGCCCTGGCGGTATTCGTCGCGCGCCGGATCACTCGGCACCACGTCTTGCATCAACTGGACCAAGGCCCGGAAGAACTTGACGTTGGCGTTCGATCCGAACCCTTCCGGGTCGTTCTCTTGGGCGCGCAGCACGGCCGCGCGCAGCTTCATCATCTGCTCGATCAGGTTGTCGTGGAACAGCAGTGTCCAGCCATGCTGTTGCATCAGATTTCCACGTCCTCATCGAAATCATCACCCAGGTCCACCTTGTGCCCCGCGTGCTCCAGCATGGTGCGAGCCAGATCCTCGGGCAGGCCACGCACATTCCGGCCTGCTTCAATGTCGCGGGCCAGCAGGGTCAGGAACGCGGCAATGGCCGGGTCCTCGTGCTCGGCATCAGCGCGGGTCACGACGACCTCACTGCCACGAAGCTCGAACGCGAGCTTGCTACCGGTATCGGCGCCAAGCGCCTGCCGGATGGACTTGGGCAGCGTGATCTGGCCTTTGGAGGTCAGCGTGGCAACTTCGTGAATGGCAGGCATGGTGGCTCTCCTGGTCGCAATGCCTATATTGTAAGGAAATATCCTTACTGCGTCAATGAGAGGTCTCACCGGGGTTCTCCATCATCCAACAATGAACCTCATCGTAGGGTGGGAACAGCCAGCCTTCCCGCATCAATCCGGCCCCGCCACACCCGCATTGACGGTGGACGACCAATGCTCACCGCTCTATATCCAAAGGCTTCTAAAGGCCAAAGGGCCGAAATGGCAAGGGAATGGGGTGCAAGGGGAAAGGCCCTACCCGAAAAGGCGAAAAGGCCTCCCGCTTGGCCCGCCACCAGGACACCCACATGCTCTCTCTGTTCCAGCGAAAACAACCTACGGTCGCTGCCGCTCCGTCGCCAGCATCCGTCACCGACCTCCCGAAAGGGCTGATCTGGCCGGAATCGGCCGCATCGCTGCTGGCGACACCGCGCCGGCAGAAGCTGCTGGAACACATCTGGCAGCGCACCTCGCTCTCGCGCAAGCAGTTCGCCGCGCTGTACCGCGCGCCGCTGGAACGTTATGCCGAGCTGGTTCAGGCTTTCCCTGCCTCCGAAGCGCATCACCACGCTTACCCAGGCGGCATGCTCGACCACGGGCTGGAAATCGTCGCCTACAGCCTGAGGCTGCGGCAGTCTCATCTGCTGCCCATCGGCGCCAACCCAGAGGATCAGGCCGCGCAAGCCGAGGCCTGGACTGCTGCCGTCGCCTACGCCGCACTGCTGCACGACATCGGCAAGATCGCCGTCGATCTGCACGTCGAACAGGCCGACGGCAGCACTTGGCACCCGTGGCACGGCCCGCTGCACCAGCCATACCGCTTCCGCTACCGTGACGATCGCGAGTACCGGCTCCACAGCGCCGCGACAGGCTTACTCTACCGACAGCTGCTTGACCGTGAAGTCCTGGACTGGCTCAGCAGCTATCCGTCGCTGTGGGCGCCACTGCTCTACGTTCTGGCCGGACAGTACGAGCACGCTGGGGTGCTGGGCGAACTGGTGGTGCAGGCCGACCGTGCTTCCGTGGCCCAGGAACTGGGCGGCGACCCCACACGCGCCATGGCCGCGCCCAAGCACGCGCTGCAACGCAAGCTGCTCGACGGACTGCGTTACCTGCTCAAGGAGGAGTTGAAGCTGAACCAACCCGAAGCCTCCGATGGCTGGCTCACTGCGGATGGTTTGTGGCTGGTCAGCAAGACGGTCTCGGACAAGCTGCGCGCACACCTGCTATCCCAGGGCATCGACGGCATCCCAGCGAACAACACCGCCGTGTTCAACGTGCTGCAGGACCACGGCATGTTGCAGCCCACAGCAGACGGCAAAGCGATTTGGCGCGCTACCGTGACCAGTTCCACCGGCTGGAGCCACTCGTTCACCCTGTTGCGCCTCGCGCCCGCGCTGATCTGGGAATCTGGTGAGCGACCGGCGCCCTTTGCCGGGACGGTGACGATCGACGCGGCACTGGCAGGCGAAGCTGCTGAGGCAGCAGTCATCCTTTCTGCGGACGGCACGACGCTCGCCTTCGAGAACCAAAACGCTCCGCCAGCGAAAGGTAGTGGCATCGCCTCGGCCCCTCCATCCGAGCCCCAGACCATCCCTGACGTCATGGCGGACATGCTGGCGATGGTCGACACGGGAAACTCGCCAACCACCGATCATGATGTGGAAACCACCCCGGACGAAGCACCCTTTGTTCTCTCCGATACGCCGCTGCCGAGCTTGGCCGCCGCTGCGCCTTCGCCGCCGGCCTCCACACTCTCAACGACTCAGCCATCCGGCGAGCACTTCATGGCGTGGCTGAAACAGGGCATCGCCACGCGGCGGCTCATCATCAACGATGCGAAAGCGCTGGTGCATACCGTGAGCGACACCGCCTACCTGGTCAGCCCTGGTGTATTCCAGCGCTATGCCCAGGAACACCCGCAGGTAGGCAAACTGGCCAAACAGGAGAACCTGCAGGATTGGCAGTGGGTGCAGAAGCGCTTCGAGCGGCTGCAATTGCATCGCAAGCAGCCGAGTGGTCTGAACATCTGGACGTGCGAAGTCACAGGCCCCAGAAAATCGAGGAAGCTACATGGCTATCTGCTTCTTGAACCCTGCTCGATATTCAGTGATGAACCTCCAAATAACCCATTCTTGAAGCTGGCATAGTCAACCAAAACAGGCGAACCGCAGGCTGCTCCTCAAATCGTGTCTCACAACGCGACGAACCAGTTACTCGGTCCCAACTTAGGCCCAACTTGGTCCCGACTTGACCTGCAGTCAGCGCGTGCTGCCAATGTCGTTCAGGTGATTCATTCAGCCATCACTTTCAACAAGGCATCACGGGCATCTGAGTAGAATTGAATGTCGATCTTGGTCGCCATGTCGTCGGATAAATCAACCAACTGGCGCCGACACGCTACCGGCATCAGCAGTGACGTCGCGCCTTTCTCAACGGCGATCTCGGCAATCGTGACCGCGTTGTGGACAGGTTCGATCGATCCCCCTAGGTTGACCTCGCCAACGATGATCAGGCCACCCCGCACACTTCGCTTCAAGAGTGACGTGCATAGGGCGACCAGAGAAGCCACACCCAGTTTCGCACCGGACTTGGCGGCGTCAAATGCCCTGAGCTGTACGGTGAACTCGTGCTGCCTTGGGTCCTTATCGCCGACCAATTGCGCTGACCTGGCGTACAGGTTCTGCTCGGCGAAACCAATGCTTTCGCGGAACGCAGGAGGAATTGGCTTGTTGAGCACCTTCACACCTGACCCAGGGCCTTCGTTGACTTCGATGCGGTAGAGGCCGGAGACTTCCTCCCCACCACCCGGGCTGATGGTCCACACCTGGCCTGGCTCCAGCGGATCGCCGCCGATGCTGTTGTCGCTTTGCAGCTCCGGTGTAGAGACGAATTTCTCCACGCCGTCGGCGCCCATGATGTAGCTGAAGTGGGTGTTGCGAAACTCAGCTGCACCCACACGCTTTTGCTGTTCTTTCACGCGGCGCCGCACCTCCATGGCGATGCGAACGGCCCATTCCAGATCTTCCTCGGGAACCACAACATCCGCGCTCGGGTACAGCAGCTTGAGCAGGCCGCTTACCGTCTTATTGACCGCATTCGTATCACGGCCAGACAAAGCACCGCCAAAGAACACGCGGTTCTGTAATACGCTCACGCGGCTCTGATTGCGAAGCTGACTCCAGCACTCGGACAGAAAGTCGCTGACCAAGCCGAAGTGGTTGGTCACCAACTCCTTGTTGATCTTGGGTACGTCCCACCCAGGCAAGAAGGCATGGATACGATCCATGAACGCAGTGTCATCGCGCATTTCTGGCGGCATAGGCCCAAACAGATGGCTGATGCGCTGCTGATGCTCTACATCTACGTCGAAGTTGCCGACCATCACGATGCTGCCATCGGCACGAATGCTCTCCTTGCCACGGCTGAACTCACCGGACTCCATGTAGCCCTTCATGATGTTCACGCCATCCTTCTGGTCGAAGGAGATACCTGATACCTCATCGAAGCAGACCACATCGTATTGGCAAACCAAGCCCCTGCGGCCTCTTGGCGTGTTTTCCACAAACATCTTGGCAACGGTAGCCTTGCCACCTGATACCAGGTGAGCGTAGGGCGAAACCTGTTGGAACAGATGGCTCTTGCCGGTGCCACGAGGGCCAAGTTCAACCAGGTTGTAGTTGCGCTCGACGAAGGGAACCATGCGCAGCAGCAGCGCATTCTTTTGCCTCTCACTCAAATCAACCGATTCAATGCCGATGGAGCGAAGCAGAAAGGACTTCCATTCCTCGCTGGTAAATTCGGCACGGGCTTTGGCCAGGGTGTCCAAGACGTCGCGCTTGGACAGTTGAATCTCACGCAGCGAGGTGATCCCAAACGGGCGTCCCTTGGCTTCCTGGGCGATCGCCACATCGAATGTCACGCCCAGCTCGGCGTAGAAGCCACCGGTCAACATGCGTTCGTGCTGGTTCACCAACTCGCTGCTGATCCGCACGTCCGCCAGTCGCAGGCTCGGCAAACTAGCGACGTATTCGCCCTTGTTGTCGACGCGCGCCGTCACCAGGTCGATGATCTTTACCTCGCCGGTTTCCAGCGCCTTGGCCTTGAAAAGCTCTTCCTCACCGGCCCGCACCGTGCGTGATTTGAGCTGGCGTTGAACAATCTCTAACCCCTCTTCAATCTCCTCTTGGTCCGTGCTGGCGCAATAGCGCCCGAGCATGAACTCAACAACATAGGTGGGTACCGGAAACTGGCGGCTAAAAGTGCGAACCAGGTCTTTCCGAACCAGATACCCGTCCAGCACCGAGGCAGCTTTTTTGTCGATCTGATCCAGCTCAATCATTTACTGTCCTCCGCCGATCACGGTGTTCGCCTCGGCCAACAGCTCGCCCGATGCGCTGAGCAGGACCAGAAACGCCGCGCGGCCTTCCAGTTCTTCGTTTTCAACAACCACCGATGCGGTGCCGTTGTCCTTGAGCGGCTTCACGCTCACCACCACGCTGGACGCCGGGTCACCCGCCTGGGTGCGAATGTCCAGGGACAGATTCGTGTACTGGCCGTCCACAGCTACCGTGCAGCGCAAACCCTTCCAGGCGATGTCGGTGACCTCGACCACTTGCTTGCCTGACGCGCTTCCGCCCCGGGTCACAGCCAGATCCAGGGTGAGACACTCTTGCAGGCTCAATCCGCCATGGTTGTAGTCCACTGACTTGCCGTAGCAGCTCACGCCATCGGCAAGAGCAAACTGCTGATGGGGATTCCAGAACCAGGGGTACAAACGCTCGCTGGTGGTAGCGCCTGGCTTGATCGAGGCGCAGCGCCCCCATTTGTTGTCGGTGAGGTCCTTGGACATCTGAAGCGTGGGCAACTTGCCCGGCATGAGCAACCAACCGTGATCAGTCACCACCCGAACGCTGCTCCAGCCTGCAGCCAACAAAGCGCCGATACGTTCCGCAATTTCTGCCAGAAGCGGGTCGATGTGCTTGGCCAGCTTCCAGCCGCGTGCATGCCCCTCGCTGTCGATGTCGCCAAATTCGCACCACGCATTGCCCTGGCCGTCGCCGTTATCGGTGCGATCCAGCACCTTCCAGTGGTTGTCGTTCAGCAGCTTCTTCAAGTGGTAGCCGCCCTTAAGCGACTGGCCTGTGGCAGCGACACAAGGCTCGAAGTCATCACAATCGTCGGTGCCGCTGATCAAGTTTCGTACAGGAGAAACGGCGGCCTTGCCGGTAGCCGTCACACTGGGCAAAGCCGTCCAGTTCATGGATTCCGTAACTTGATAGCCGCGCGCCTCTAATCCTGTCGACAGCCGACGTGCCGTATCAAAGCGCAAACCGTCAACAAACAGCACGCATTGCCCACTGACCCGGTAAAAAGCCGGCGCTTCTGAGATTCGCCCGCCCGGATATACGGCACCATCAACCAGCTTTTGCAGGTGGCGCGCCGACTCCTCTAGCCAGGGCAGATAAATTGCCCGAACGGCGGCGGTCACTGCATCAACGTCAGTCGCCTTGTCTACGCACGCCAGTGCCGACAGCACGGCATCGTCGGCGCGCCAGCCCTGGGTGGCGTACCCCGCTTGCAAGTCCGCAACCGTGCCGGCGGCCAACGCCGTCTTGGTCACCTCCGCAACCACGGCCAGGTGCTTGGCAGTCAGCGCCAGCGGCGATTCATCCAAATCTGCCCAAACCAGCTCACGGCGCGGCGCATGGGTTTTCTCAAGCTCCAGCACACGCTTCCTCGCTTCGTGCGCCGGCATCTGACTCAAGGCCAACAGATCGCGCTGGAGCGCTTGCTCCTGCTCTTCATTCCATTGCGGCCAACCGCTGAGCTTTTCTGCAGGCGTATCGAAGATGCCCAGGTCGGGCGGCTTGCACTGGCGGATTCGGCTCGGGATATTGGGGTAGCGCTTTGGCGCCTCGCTGTAGCGCTCCCACACCGAATGCCAGGGCCCCTCACGCATCGCCAACTTGCTGGCACCGGCCAGAACGCCGTCAGCCTGGGGGTTGAAGGCCAGCTGTGATTTGCACACCTCCACAAAGGCCTTCCACTCGTTGGCGCCGCGTGTGGTTTGGAACGCATCGCCCAAATCCAGCCACTGCAGCAAATCGCGCACCGGGTCGCCGCCGGTCAACAGGGTATTGAAGTAGTCCTTATCCAGCCGCTTACCCTTCAGCAGTTCAAGCTCTTCATCCAGCAGCCGGTACAGCGCCAGTTGCATGGCGTTCTTGGCATCGTTGTCCTGAGCCACATCCAGACCCATGCCGCCTTGGTCCGACTTCAGGAAAGCCATGATGGTCCAGTCCTTGGCATTGGCCTGAGACCAAATCACACCCCGGTACTGCAGTTCAGCCAAGGGTTTCAACAGGTCAGGGCAGTCTTCGATTGCCCGCAAGTCCTGGCGGCTCACGCCAGGCAGGTAGAACACTGGTACGCGGTCGGCGGGCAAGGTGACATCGGGCGCCTTGCCCGCAATCACGCAGCGCAGCCAGATGGCCGGGCCGACGCGGTTCTCAGGCGCGTACTCGCCCAGCACCAGCAGCTCCGCCAGCTCGCTCTGCAGACGCGGGATAACCGCTTCCCACTGGCGATCCTTGTCGGGCCACAAGATGCACGAGGGCGCAACTTGAACCTCGGGGTTGAAGATCGCCGAGTCGCGCAGGGCTTTTATCAGGCATTCGGTGACTCTCATAACAGCCCCTGCCGATTCGCTTCGTGCCACACGAAAGGTGATTTCTGTCTTAGGTAATCGGCGGGCAATCCGTGTTCGAGATAGTCTTGGTACCAACGCGCACGCAGTTCACGGCACTGCGGATCGTCAAGTCCAAGCCGTTCGATGGTTTCTTCGACAGTACGCATTGGCCGTGCGGTCAAGTGCGGATTTGGGTAAATGTGCCCAGTGGACAGCTGCAACCGGAACAGATCGGGTGCGAGGAAGAATGGATCCAGCACGTCGCTGTATTCGCGCTTGCGACTGTTCATGGTCGAGCACACCAATCGATAATTGCTCCACTCATACGCCAATCCCGCGTCCGTGGATTTTGCGATGAAGTGATCGACGCTAGCGCCACCCATTACGCGCTCGAAGAAGACACCGATGTATGCGCAAACGCCACCATAGGCTTGGTGCAAATCGGTCAAACAGTCTCGCCAATACGGCTCGATATCCGCCTTGGGTGGCAAGGGCTGATTCAGTGGAAAACCCTTCTTCTTAAGATGCGCCAAACCCTTCTTTCTCACATTTTTATCGAAAGCTGCGGGTTCAGGCTGAACAGCCACAGGGATCATTTCAGCCACCCCTGCTTTTCCCCAACATAGCGCCAACGAATCCAGAACGGATCGGTGTCACCCAACAGTGTGCGCAGCTTTGCATCCAGCGCCTTAGCCTTATCGTGGTCAATCAGCTCTTCAGACAAGATATGCGCTGCGTCCTGTAGCACTTCTTCGGCTTCTAGAGAGCGTGCGCTGCCAAGATCAAACGCCTCGCTGACCAGCCATCTGGACACATCCCCCAGACGCACAAACGGGCGGCGGATGAATGTCACAACAGGGACATTACCTCCCTTCGGAGAAACCAAATCCAGGTCCCACCAGGCATCCTGCCGTTCATCGAATATGGGCTCGACTGATGCCATCACCAATGGTGAATGCGTTACTGCAATCAACTGCACCTGGGCAGAGGCTATTAGTTGTGACATGACCTGCAGCAGGGCAGGAATAACGGTGCGTTGCCAGCGTGGGTGGAGATGTGACTCTACTTCGTCGATGAGAAAGGTTGTTTTGGTTTCCGGCTGTTCACCCAAAAGCTCTTTTGCCTTTAGATGCTCCTCCCAGCACCAAACCAAAAAATACGCCAAAGAAATGATGCGCCGCATGCCAGAAGATGCATGAACCAAAGCAACTTCTTGCCCGTAGGGCATCTTGAGCGTCGGCATGTCGCGTACATCATCCAGGCTGATACGAGTCAACCCGCCAGGCGAGAGTTGCTCAACGGATGACGGCGAGAGCGCGGCCAGAACCGCGGTCAGACTTTTGAAAGGCCTGCCATTTTCTTTTTGCCAGCTCGCCCAGTCACGAATCAGGCCATTACACAACCAGGTGCCATCCTCGCGCTGCAGACCATCCCAGACCTCCTTGGGACTGAACACATACGCTGGGGGGCGATCCAGGGCTTCTTCCGCTTTTGTTTTCCAATAATTGCGTGCGGGATCCCACACGGCAAAACTGCCGTCCGCCATGGCGTAAAACACCAGCCCAGGATTCGCCGGACGGCCCGGGGGAATGCTCCAGTTCTGTAGTCTTGGCTCAAATGTGCTGACATGTTTCTTGGTTTTTACAACGCCGGAAAAAGAGAAATCGATCTCTGCCTTTTTCTTTTTCTCGCTAGGCAGCGCCACCTTGCCAGATGTCAGGCGGGGGTTTACCTCGGCGGGCCATTTCCGCGTCATCGCCCACCAGGCGATGTCGAGCAAGAAACTCTTGCCCAAGCCGTTGTCGCCAGTGATCAGGTTGAGCCGCTCGGCAAAATCAAGTTCTGTGTCGGCTGGGCCGATGTTGGTCAGTCTCAGATGCTTCAGCATTTTTCACTCTCCCGATAGGACGAAGGGCCCCATCTGTCGTATCACTAATGTGGCCGTCCGAACACCGATCCACTCCGCACTCCATGCCACACTCGCTTCGATATCAAAGAGCTGAGAGACAGGGTAATTTTTGGCTGACTTGCTCATTTTTTCACGCTGTATTTGTCTTTGTTAGCGTTACAGTGCTTGCGCACTTCAGCCACCCAGCTTTCATACCAATGCCACACTTTCCCAGCCACCATAACGCCGTAGTCCTTTGCGGAATTTTGCCCATCCAATGACTTCCATAGCTGGGTATGGTGGTGCACAGAAAATGAGGGATAGCCTTCTGCTTTCATCAAATCGACAACCTGCTTCGGAAGGTACTTCTTCTTTTCGGTTTCCTTGATGACCGCATACTCCTTGTTCACCGCCTCCGCCAAGGGTGAGTCACTCTTGACGAATTCAATGACTCGGTCGGCTTGTCCTTTTCTATTAGCGGTCTTGGGAATAAAAAGAATCCGGTAGGCGTAATGCGGGTTGGAAAACTCCGCATCCGATAGCTCAGCATCAAACCCGCTGATGTAGCCTTGGATATTCGCAGGCAAACTGGGGTGCTGTTCCAGCAACTCCTTCTGTTCCATGGAAATGCTGGAAAACTGGAGACTGAAAGACAAATGCTTTTCAATGCCGTTGTCGGCACCAAATAGTTTTTTCACGTACTCGTTGTAGTTCAAGCCGCAGGCCTGGAATCTAGCGCTTAAGACGTCATCTATTCGTGATGTCATCTGATGCTCAATCTCGTGACGAAGGCCGATCAAAAAACGCAGGTTATTGGCCGTATCCTTGTCGATGGGCGACTTCTTGTCGTTCAGACAGCGCTCCAGCTCCCAGTATTTGTATGCCCCATGCTTGGTCTTGTGAAAATCTCGACGCTTGCCTTTTTGATCGTAGTAGCGGTACTCGATTTTCTGATCACGAAAATGGGCGTGCAACAAATAGGTCCAGGCGATGATCATCAGCACCACATAAGCTTCTGACTTGAAGCTTATGTTGGGGTTGTTGAATATCTGCACAGAAGCCAGCGCGGCCTCTCTCGACTTCTTGAGCAGCTCATTCTTTACTGCGCCGATACGCCTGACCCGTTTTGTCACTTGGCCCTCTCCCGTGCCTTGCGTTTTTCATCCAGGCTCAAGTGGTGATCATTGATACGGTCGCCGACCTTGCCGCCGTATTGCAGGCCGAGTTCGTACCAGGGGGCGGAGGGCACGTCACTGCCGCGATCCTTGTCCCATTTGACCTTGGGCTTTTCTCGCAATACGCCAGCGCCTTTTTTGCCGACGTCGGGCACCGAGAGGAAGGGTCGAATGTTCATGCGTACCCCATCGTTGAGATCGGGGTTCCAGCCGATGGGCTGCTCCTCGATCGGTTTCCAACGCACGAAGATGTCGTAAGGCGCCTCGCCGGCCAGGATCAACTCCAGGCGCTTCTTCAGCGCCTCGGCGGCGGCGAGCTTTTCTTGCGCGCCATCCACGCCGCTGTCGGCGTCACGCTTCTGGCGGCTGATCCAATCACCCAGATAGCTGTAGATCAGGGCTTCTAGCGTCTTGTGGTCGAGCTTGTGGTAATTGACCAAGGCGGCGAAGCCATCGCGCAAGCCGTCCCAGATGTGCCATACAAAGGGGCGATTGCCGAACAGCGCGCAGTGCTGAGTGAAGAACTTGTCGCGCAGCCAGGTTTCCAGCGACTTGCCGGCGTGGTCGGCAGCGGTCAGCAACTGCGCCAGGACGTCGTTGCTCCAGTCTTTCCCATAGGCGTCGGCCAGCAGGTTGAGAAGTCGATCACTTGCCGATGATTCACGACCCACCGGAGGGATGCAGACGATGCCATCTTTGTCGGCATGAGCGACCAGCGCTTTGCTGCGTGTGATCCATTCACGCGACTCATCAGACAACTCCATTTTGTCGTCGGTCTCGGCTGGCCAGGTGTAGCCGACCAAGCGGGCCAGCGCTACTTGTAACGGATGCACTGATACCTGCGGGTGTCCGTGAAAAACCAATTGTTTCAGATCATCCGAATATGGCTTTGGCAATCCATTGGGATATGTTTCGGATGCTACTTGCTTCCAATATTCAACATCGAAAGGAACCTTAACCAACGTCGCATTCGTGACTTTGATTGATTGATCAATTTGGCGGACATTCTCACGATACTCCTCCGACCTTAAATAGCATACGATTGCTGGGAGCAATGAATTATCTTGCCTTGGGAATATCACCGCCAAAGAGTTATCAAACTTGTACCCGAGCGAAACGGTTGAGAATAGCCCCCCCATCTGTTCGACCGCAACCCCAATCCGACCCCATGCACGATTTCCACTTTCATGCATATCATGGAGCCGCTCTCTCGTCGCCGCTGCATACGCATGCAGAGAACCCTGCCCACACTCCCAGCGAATTATCGCAGTAAGGCCAGTAAACATGGCGCTCTTATCATCAATAGTCGTCTGAAATGGCTCCCATCCGGGATCCATGTTTTGCCGCTCCCAAAAGTTCAGAATAAACCGATTAATGTCCCCAGTGCGAAGCCCTTGATACGCTACTGCGAATTCGCTCAACAACGGAAGATTATTTTTAACATCACTGAACGAAACTATCGAGTCAGGATTTAACGATAGAGATAGCTGGGTCACCTGCTTGATTGAATTGGTAAAAAGCGCATCGCTTTTTTGCGCGACGTTTTCCATCATGGAAACATCGAGAAGACCAACAATTCCAGGCCATCGCCCTTGCCCCTGATCGATTGAAATGAGAATAGGAGCTGCGTTAAGTGGCGTATTGAAAGCGCCATATCCTAGACGCGCGACAATGCGCCACTTGTTTTCAGTGAGAGATTTGATCCTAAATTTCTTATAACTACTCAAGAACAACCAGTTTTGTGGCAGAACCACGCACGCATTGCCACCTTGACAGCAAAGCTCTAAGCAGCGCTGAAGAAAGGTCGTCGACAAGTCACTCTTTTCGTCTGAGTAATATGAGTCGCAGTACGCTCTAATGACTTGGTGCTGTTTACTCCTCGTCAGGTAGGGCACGTTGGTGATGACCAAGTGGTAACGGCCATCCAGCAGGCGGGCAGCGTCGAGCAGGCCCAAGGCACTGAGCGCGGAATCCCAGTGCTCTTCACCTTCGTTGCGCTTACCTGCGTCCTCGCGTGCCAACGCAGCGCGCAGCAGTTCGCCCAACTCGCGGTAATCGGCACCGAACAAATCGCCCTTGGTTTTGCCTGGTGACAGCAGACTGCCGAGCAGCGGTGCCTGGACAAAGAGTTGGTGCAGCCGCGCCAGCCCTTCGCGCAGATGGGCAGCGTTGCCTGCCTCATCGGGCACCAAGGCTTGCCAATCTTCCACCTTGGCCGCGACCTTCAGCCCACAACAAGCGATGTTTGGCGCGGGAATTTCGCGCACACCGAGCGGCTTGCCGGATACATCCGGATAGCGCCAGGCCTCCAAAGCCACTGCGAACACCGCGATCTCCACGCAGCGCGGGTCCAGTTCCAGGCCGTGGATGTTCTCGGCCAGGACGCGATTGACCGCTTCCTTGGCGCTCAGCCCCTCCGCCGCCATGCGCATCGGCACCAGCATCAGGAAGGCGGCCACCAGGAAGTGGCCGGAGCCGCAGCAGGGGTCGAGCAGCTTGAAGTCGGCCAAGCCTTTTTCCGGGTCTTGGGGCCAGCCCTCGAACCTGCCTGCGGCCGGCGAGCCGTCTTCCAGGGTGCGGAAATAGTCGAGTTCAACCGGGCATGGTTTGCCGGGATGCCGTGTGGCCCACCATGCACCGAGCGAGTTATGCAGCAGGAAGGCCACCATATAGGGCTCGGTGAACAGCTGGGTGACGGCAGGTAACTCGTCGGCGCCGATCTTTACTTCCGACTTGTTGATGCGCTCCTTGTTGTCGGCCTGCCAGAACTGGTACACCCAGCCCAGGCTGTCGCTGGCCTGGAACACGGCATCGGGCAGATCCTTGAGCAGACGTTCCAGCTCGCTCTGGTGCTCGGGTGCAAAGCTCAGCTCGAACACCGGTGAGCCAGGCTTGAACACCTGCGGCAACATGCGGGCGGCCAGCTTGCCGGCCAGCTCCCAGCCGTTCTTGGCGACTGGTTGGGTATCTGGGTCCGCAGCCAGCTCATCGCATTCTTCGATGGTGACGGCCACGCCGTCGTACATCAGCAGGTTGTTGTCGGCCAGAAAGCGGGCGAACAACATGCGGTGCCAGTGCTGGTAGGCCACCTCTTGCACCAGGTGCCGCAACGCTTGTTTGCCATAGGTCGGGTTGCTGCTCTTCGAGTCGCGGGCATCCCCCAACTGCTTGCCATGGGTGCGCAGGCGGTTGCGCAGCGCCTTCTCGGCATCGCTCAGAAAGGCCTCGGGCTTGTCGTGACCGACGCCCAGTTGCTCCACCGCCGCGTGGGCTGCAGTTTCAGCGACCGTGCGTGCGGCCTTGACGGTCTTTTCCAGCGCGCTGCGCAGGTCTTTATCCAGTGCTTGCATCATGCGTGTTCAGGCCTCAATGGAGAACGACCGGGCCGTTTTTCAGGGCCTGCTCAATAGTTTGTCGGGCATCGTTCAGCCAGGCCTCGATGTCTTCGTCGGACTTGATGGTGCGGCTGGGCAGCTTGACGAATTGCGCCTTGGGCTCCATCAGCTCGGCGGCAGCCACCAGCACGGCATCGAAGCGCGAATCGATGGCGGCGACACGGTCGGCGAAGGACGACAGCGACAGCCGATCCACCGTGGCCAGCACCTCGTCGGTGTTGGCGACCTTCACCGTAGGTGCGTCGGACAGCGTGAGCTTTTGGGCAGCCAGCAGGCTGTTGCGTTGTTCGGGCTCCAGCTGCTGCCAGTTGGTGTCGGCGTCCAGGCGCGCCATGCCGTTGTTGTGGCGGGTCTGGTAGTCGGTGTGCAGGCGGTTCAGCTCGTCGCGCAGCAGCTGGGTGAGGCTGGCTACCAAAGGGGTGACGGGATCGGGCTCTTCCAGCAAATGGCGTTGCTGTTCGATGTGCGTGACTTGCGCCACCAATACGTCTGCGCCCGACTGGCCATTGGCCTGGGCCAGCAGGCGCTTGAGGGTGTTCCAGGCGGGCAGGCGCTTGTTGATGCGCTCAGCCAAATCCGTCCAGGTGTCGATGGCCGCACTGAGTTCGTCGCGCTGGTTGTACAGGGCCAACAACTGCTCGTTGCCGGCGGTGAGGCGAATTTCTTCCAGCCCCTTCATTTCCGGCCGCGCAGGGCGAGGTGCATCCCCGCCGGCGCGGTTGGCCAGCTCTTGCGCGCTGACCAGGAACTGCGGCACATAGGCCAGCTCTTCGCCTTGCTTGGCGGTGAGGCCGACTTTCTGCAGCACCTTGCGAATCTGGATGCGCTGCGCCGCCGAAACGGTGGCCGACTCGACCTTGAACAGGGTCTTGCCGATGACCTTGCGCTCCAGGTCTTTCGGGTCGATGGTTTGGCCCTTTTCGTCCTGGGCGCGGATCAGTCCGGCCACCAGTAGCACCTGTAAGCCGCCATCCACTGCGTCACCCGGCCAGCCGTAGGTGGCACCTTCGAAGTTCTTGCGGATGTCGATGCCCCTCTTGCCGCCAGCAATGAAGGCCAGGATGGCTTTGCACACCGGATTCTTGGCGGGCTCGCCGTCGTCGCCCACGCTCTTGAGGGCATCCGGCGCTCCCTTTTGCGCCTTCTCGTAGACCTTGGGCCAGCCGGCGTGGTCGGCAATGTGGAACTGCGGGTAGAGCCGTTGCAGCGCGTTGGTAGCGGCTTCCAGCGTCATGTCCTGCAGGTCGGTGCCCAGGATTTCGTTGCCGCCGCCCTGGAAGACGCGGGCACCCGAGAAGGCATCTTGCAGCAGTTCGCGGATCTTGCCCTCAGCGGTTTGCTTGGTGGTCTCCATGGCCGAGCGGGCTTCGGTGCCCTCGGCGGTGTTGGCCACGCCGCGTTTGTCCAGCGTGGCGCTGGCGGCCTTGAAGTCGATCAGGTAGTGGCGCAGATCATCCGCCGAGCGTTTGGGAATGAACACAAACACGGTGGGCGACTGGTTGCCCGCCTGGCGTGCGTCGGCCCGCACCGAGTTCTCGTCGATGCTCCAGCCATCGCGTACCCAGACGCAGACCTTCTCGGCGGCGTCACCCGGCAACTGCGCATCGAACACCGGGAAGATGTCGCGCGTGACCTTGGATGTGCCTTGGGTCAGCGATAGCTTGCGCACCATCTCGCCGAACCTCTTGCGGATGCGATCGTCGCGCTCGGCATCGACCCGATGAGCTTCGTTGGCCAGGCTGTTGCGCTGGCTGAGGAACTCATCGTTCCAGGCGGCGCTTTCTTCGGTCTGGATGCGGTACTCGTCACCCACCTTCATCAGCAGCTCGCACTTTTCGAGCAAGCTCGGGAGCTTGCTGCGCAGCGCGCTGGAGCCTTGGGTGAGGTCTTCCACCAACAGGTCGGCCAGCGTATCGACCGTGGCGCGAATGCCGATTTCGTTGTTGCTGCTGGCCAGCTTGTTGATAAGAAACACCAGACCGCAGGACCTCGCCATCAGACGCTGGTCATCCGTGCCTTTGACCCAGACCATGGTCTTCTCATGGACCTTGCGCGGCAGGATGCGCGACTGCAGCAGCTTGTCGGCTGCATCGAAATACAAGTAATCAGCGGGTACAACGCTACCAACCGGCGCATCCACATTGGTTTGGATGACCTTGTGGATCATTGAGAGCTGGTTGCGCAACTGGCTGTCGGTGCCGGTCTGATCCAGCACGCGCAGGGTGTTTTCCCAGAAACGGCGACGCACTGGCAAGATGGGGTAGTCCTGCGGAAAAAACTGAATATCGTCGGCGCGGTGGCCGAGGGTGGTGCCCGCCAGGTGACGCGAGATTTCACCCAGGTTGGTTTGCATCACCTTTTCAACCGGGGCTTTGGCCTCGGGCTTCTTGGCCAGGATGACTTGGCGGATCACGGCATCGACGTCGGCGTCGGACAGCTCAACGCGCACGGTGAATCGGCCTTCGAGCTTCTTGAGGTTGGAGGTACCGGTGACGGCCGTTTGACCGGTGCCGATGAACAGCATCTTGGCACCGATGTTTTTGCAGCAGGCTTCAACCACTTCTTGCACGTCGATGGAGCGCTGGCTGTCTTCGCCGATGTACTGCTGCACCTCGTCGAGCACCACGAGCGTCAGCGGGAACTTGCCGTCGCGGGTCAGCGCCTGGCGAATGGCCTTGAGCATGTCGCGGCTGGAGACATCCTGCACATAGGGGTACAGGTTGTTCAGGGTCTCGACACAGGATGCCGGTGAGGTGAACAGGTTGGGCTTGGCTTTGACCAGGGCCTCGTGCAGGCCCTCGGCCACGTAAAAGTTATCGAGTTCCTCAAACCAGTCGAAGCCGCTCTTCTCAACATGGCTCCGCACGGCGTCGTAGATGCCTTCGTGCTGCAGCCACATGACAAAGCGTGCGACCGGGTACTGCTCGGGCAGGCCAACGGACTTGAACAGAATGCCCAGCAGAGCCATGCGCACGGACTTGTCGCGCGAACTGGAGCCCAAGGTGCCAGATGCCGCGTGCAGGCCACCATGGCGCTTTGCCTGGGTGCTGAGTTCTTTAAGGTGGTCGCTGACGCCCTGCGGCAAGTTGGCAATACCGCGTGCGGTGGCGCCATCGTCAAACGGGCTATCCACCCAAAGGGCCCGCAGCATCTTGACCAGGTGCGATTTGCCCGAGCCATAGAAGCCGCTAACCCACACGGCGGGCTGCTCGGCCTGCTCGATGTTCTTCAGGTAGACGTCGAGGATGTGCTCCAGACCTTTTTCGTACTGGCCATCGCAGACGAAGGTTTCAAGCTCGTACCGCAGCACGGACAGCGCCTGATTGGTTTTTTCGTCGTTAACGCTGGCCACGCCCTCGTTGACCAGCTTGCGGGTCGACGGGTCCTTTTGGTAGATGTCACGATTGAGCATGCTTGTTGTCATTAATAAGCCCCTGAATCAGAATTCTTTGTCTGCGGTGATCGGCACGGCCAGGTAGTTCCAGCCGTCATACCCGTCCAGCAAGCGATAGTTGTTGTCTTCGTAGCTGCCGGGAAAGAACACCAGCAGACGGCCCTTCACCTTGGGTGCGAGCTTGTCCACGACTTCCTTGATCTTCAGGAAACCGAACAGAGAGCCGACGCCCTGAAGTGCCACGACAAATTCCTCGCTGACGCTCTTGTCCTGCAAGAAGGTTTCGAACTCGGCTTCGATGTGGCTGAGGTACTTGGGCAGTAGCGTGGACAGCAGGTTGGGCTTTTGAAAATAGCTCTTGGCGTACCGCTGCGATGCCAGCCAGTTCGGGAACGAGTCGGTCAGGTCGAACAACGCCCAGTCATGGCCTGCCGCACGGGTGGCGATCTCAAATTCGTCCACTTTAGCCCGCAGCCGCAGCTCTTCCGTCTCGTGATACACGCAGAAGATGACGCGCTGTGCGGCGGCGGCGTCATCGCGCCACGGGACAGCGATGTACTTGCTGTAGGACTGGGTCAATCGCTTAATTCTGCTCACGGAGCCACTCCATTTCCTGCGCAGTGATCAAATTCGGGAAAAGCACCTCGACCACTTGGCCGACGCGCTTGAGCGAGATCCAGCCCCGGCGCGAGGCGTCCTCGGCCAACTCGATCGTCTTTTCAAACGAACAGTCGAGCATTCGGGTGAAGTCGCTCTTGAACAGCGACTCGCCGCGCAGACCGCTGACATAGCCCAGAAGCAGTGCCAAGGACACCGTGCCTGGCGTCGCTACGGCACGGACTCGCACCTTGCGAACGCGGCCAGCCAGGTGACCCGCCTGAGCCCAAGACGAGTTGATGTTCTGCGCGGTGGACTTGAGCGTGGCCTTGCTGAAGCGCCCCGGTTCTTGTGCATCGATGAACTCTTCCATCGCCTCACGGGTGACGATAGCTCCTTCCTGGAAGCCCAAGACAAAGGGAGCCGTGGCCCGAAGCATGGGGTCTCGCGAGTAGGCACATAGCGCGGCCAACAACGGCTGTCCGTCTACATCACGTGGCCAAAAAAAACGCAGGACTCGGAACACCAACAAGCTGGGATCAAGCGCGTAGAGGTCGGCCAGGTGCCGGAAAGTCAGCGCCCGCGTCTTGCCCGAGCGTTTGCCCAGGCAATTGGCGGTCTGGATGGCTTCCAGATAGTCGGCCTTAGATGCGTTCGCCTCATCTACAAAAGACAAAAGTGCGCGCAGCTCGGCGAGCATCATCGTCCGGGCGGTATGGACACCGCCGCGCTCGAAACTGAACCCGAGGCGCTCCAGCTTGTTGTTGTGTTGGTTCTCTACGGTCACGTTGAGGTCAGTCCTGTTATTCAGTCGGCATCGGCGTCGATCCGTTGTTGGTCAGAGGATCGGTACCCAGGTGCCAGCACCGCATTGCGCACGCCATAGATAGCGAGGTGGTCCTTCAACCAAAGCCGGTATTCGGGGCCGCGCAGGTTGTGGTCGGGGGAGCAGTCCACACTCCATTTGCGCAGGATGTATCCGGCGGTGGCGGCGCGCAGCTTCATGTGCAGCACACCACCCTGCATGCCGTAGTCCATTTCGGTGATCTCTGGACGGGGTTGGTCGGGATGAGGAGCCAGCTCCAGCTCGACGATCCGGGTCCACTGAATGTCTTGATCGTTTTTCTCATGGGAGGCCACGGGCTGCCCCTTGCGCACCACAGGGCGCTTGATCCTGGTGATGACGAAATCCCGGAACTCCTGCGATTTGCGGTCGAAGGCGCGGACGTGCCAGCGCAGGCCGTTGTCGATCAGCGCGAACGGGACGATCTCGCGTGTGGTGCGGCCACTGGAGATGGAGTGGTACTCGATACCCAGCGGGCATTCGTAGTGGATGGCACGGGTCACGCTCGCCAGGATGTCCAAGTCAGGGTGGGTGAGCCGGGACGGGCTCTCGCTGGCCACCCAGGCTTTGATGCGCATCGGTTCACCGTCGCCAAAACCCTGCGTCAGCCACGACAACACCCGCTCGGGCGGGAAATCGAAGATCGGCTGGAAGCTCGGGCCGAGGACGTAGAACTTGCCTTTGCCGTCGTAGTCGATGTTGCCGGGGGCGATTTCCTTGTACAGCGCCAAGTCCCTGGACGCAGCAGCGGACTGGATACCAAACCGCGCAACCAAGTCCTGGCGGCGCATCTCCCCAATGAAGCGCACGCGCAACTCCACGAACGCGAGCCGGTCACGCTGTGGCTGGGTTAGATCGGCAAGCTGTTCGTGGGGCATCCTGGTTGGCTCGTTCGGGTTAGCGAATGCTTATGCAGATTTCTGCAGAAAGTATATGAGCTGCTTGAAAAGACGTCTATAAATCCAAGCTGGCTTGCTAGTGCGCTGCATTATGATAACCATTTTTTGAGGCGCAAATGAGTGATCTGACGTGGACGAGTAGGCGATCAGCCCAGCGGAGCGCACCAGAAACGGCGTGGAATGGGGTGCATCCAGCAGGCCATCGCGGACGAAAAATGGTGCGAATAGATCCTTGATATGGAACAGGAGCATGGCCCATGGAACTGCGACACCTTCGCTGCTTTGTGGCTCTCGCAGAGGAGCTGCACTTCACACGGGCCGCAGAGCGCCTTCATATCGAACAGCCACCCTTGTCCCGCGCCATCAAGGAGCTTGAGGGCGATCTGGGCGTGGTGCTCTTCGTGCGCAACCGCCGAGGTACGGTGCTTACCGAGGCGGGCGCAACTTTCCTGCAAGACGTGCGCAGGGTGTTCGCCGCGCTGAAGCAGGCTCAGGAGAACGCTCAGGCGGTCGCGGCGGGCCTGAGCGGAAGCCTTCGCATTGCAGTGTCCGACGGCGCAATCGATCCCCGGCTGTCGGCCCTCCTGGCCTGCTGCCGCGAGGAGGAGCCGGAGATCGAGATTCGCCTGTCCGAAGTGCCGTTGGCCGAGCAGTTGCGCGGGTTGCGCTCGGGCGACTTCTCGATCGGGTTTGCGCACACGGCGGAGGTCGGCGATGACATCCTGACCGAGCCACTCTGGCACGACTCGCTGGTGGTCGCGGTGCCCGCCCGGCACCCCTTGCTCTCACATAAGACTGTTCCGCTGCACAAGCTCGCGAGCTACCCACTGGTCTTATGCGATCCACAGGTATACGAAGGCTACTACCGTGAACTGGCGCGGCTCCTGCGGCCGCTGGAGCGTCAGCCTGACGTCGCCGAGCATGTGTCTTCGCTGGACATGATGCTCACCCTGGTCGGTGCGGGCTACGGAGTTGGCTTCATCAGGGCAACCAGGGTCGCGGCGAGCCAGCGCTCCGATGTGGTGATCCGCCCCCTGGCCATGGATTCCGCAGTCATCACGACCTACTTGCTGCGGCCCGTCAGCGAGGATATGCCGGTGTCGGCGGAGCGGTTCATTGCGCGCCTGCGCGCGCACTCGGGCGATTGATCGGGCAGTTCTTCGCAGGGAAAGTCTCGCCAATGATGTTCACTGGTGGTAAAATTTCGCGATACTTATGCTCGTCGCAACCCGTGAGAAGGCAAGCGTCATGAATGTTGGACAAGCCATTCGACTGTGCCGAACGCAACGGGGGGACTCTCAAAGCACCATTGCGAACCGAGCCAATTGTTCCGTGTCGTACTTGTCGATGCTTGAGAACAATAAGCGCGACCCGACACTTTCGACGGTCACCAGGATCGCCGAGGCATTGCATGTGCCTGTCGGCCTGCTGTTCGTTCTGGCTGCCGACTCGAATGAGCTGGGTGCGATCGACGAGCACGTCGCCGATCAACTGATGCAGTCTGCGCTGGCATCACTGGAAACATCGGCCAACATGACAGCGCAGGTGGGAGGTCACTATGGCTAATGCCGAACAACTCAAGGCGTTGGTGAAATCCCATATCGAGCGGGATGATCAGCACTTCTATTCTGTCGCCATGCAGGTCGCGGCCCGTGAAGCGAAGGTCGGTCACGGCAAGCTTGCCGAAGAACTGCGCGACATGATCGACGCGGCGAAAGCCCGTGTCTCACCGAATGGCACCGAGGGTAAGCTGGTGCCGTTGGCCCGTCCGCGCGGTGAGCTAGCGAACTTGCTGACGGTTTCCTATCCGAAGAATCGTCTGTCGGACATGGTGCTCGATGCGGAGATGGTCGAACAGCTTGGCCGCATCATGAAAGAGCAGAAGCACCATTTGCGCATCCGCGAGCATGGCCTGTCGCCGAGACGCAAGCTGCTGCTGGTCGGCCCACCGGGTACCGGCAAGACGATGACGGCCTCCGTACTGGCTGGTGAGCTTGGTATCCCGTTGTTTGCCGTTCGACTGGATGCCTTGATCACCAAGTTCATGGGCGAGACCGCCGCCAAGTTGCGCCAAATATTCGATGCCATCAATGATGTGAGAGGCGTTTACTTCTTTGACGAGTTCGACGCCATCGGCTCACAAAGAGGACTGGCCAACGATGTGGGAGAGATTCGGCGAGTACTGAACAGCTTTCTGCAAATGATTGAGAGCGACCAATCCCATAGTTTGATCGTCGCAGCGACGAACCATGCGGAGATCCTTGACTACGCACTGTTTCGCCGGTTTGATGACGTGATCGAGTATCGGCTTCCAAGCGCGCCGCAGGCTGCCAAGCTGATCCAGTCGCGACTCGGGAAGTTCGCGCCCAAGCCCTTTCCACTCAAGGCCATCACAGCCAAGGCGGACGGGTTGAGTTACGCGGAGATCAGACGCGCTGTGGATGAATCCATCAAAGAGGCAGTGATGCACGACGAGGAGCGCGTGAAGGCAGATGTGCTGAAACGCGCTTTCGATGAGCGCCGCAAATTCAGCCTCAGTATGAACAATAAGAAGGTCGCGCCGAACCATGCCGGATCAACCGCAAGCTAAACGCCCGCATTTCATTCTTCGAGATACATCCCAAGCCGTCGAATTCAAAGCGCACTCTGCTGGTGGTGGATCGACACGCAACGTGCCGACCTTGCCCCGGCAGCAGCACGGGGTATCCCTTCGCGGCCAGGTTGAAAACTTGAAGCCCGCAGCAGCAGAAGCGGCTCAAGGTCAGCGAGACCTGCAACTGGAAAGCGGGTTGGGCTTACAAATCCAGTTTTCCAGCCAGCCTGATGTCGAGTTGGCGTTCGAGAGCTTGGCGAACGAAACCAAGAAGATTGAACTTCTCAGTGTTCGCCGCGAGGGCAACCAAACCTTCGCTAATGTCTTCGTTCCTGATGGAAAGCTGGCGCATTTTGAAAAATACATCTCCGACTATCTGGAGGAGAAGAAGGATAGTCGCGGTCAAGCACGCGATCACAGGAAGCTGTTGGATGCAATCGAATCCATTCGAGCAGCAGAAATCAGGGCTCTGTGGACTGACGTCCCCGAACTACTGCCTGACGATCTCGCTACCGCCTTCTGGTGGGAGGTATGGCTTCCGGTTCGAGGGGCGGGACAGCGGCAAGTCGTTGTAGAGGACTTCAAGAAGCTCGCCCGCTTGGCAGAATGTGTCGTCAGCGACAAACAGGTCAACTTCCCCGAGCGCACTGTGCTGCTGATGTACGGATCGCAGCAGCAGCTTTCTCGGTCAGTAATGACGCTGAATTGTGTTGCCGAACTTCGCTATGCCAAGGAAACCGCCGAATTCTTCGATGGCATGGATGTGGGTGAGCAACGTGAATGGGCGGACGATTTGCTGCGTCGTGCCCAGTTGCCGCCGTCGGATGATGCAGCCCCCCGCGTATGTTTATTGGACTCCGGCGTGACGCGCGCGCATCCGCTGCTGGAGCCTCTGATGGATGCGGGAGACCTGCATACGGTGGAGCCGGCATGGGGCGTGGAAGACGAGGCGGATCACGGCACGGGTCTGGCTGGCCTGGCGGCCTATGGCGATCTCACAGATATCCTTTCATCTGCTGACTCGATCAGCGTTCCGCATCGGTTGGAGTCGGTCAAGCTGGTGCCTGCGGAAGGCGCCAATGAAGGCGATGCGCGTCACCATGCATATCTTTTTACCGAAGGTGTCGCACGCCCTGAAATTTCAGCCCCGAATCGGACGCGCGTGTTTGCATCAGCAGTGACGGCTTCGGACTACCGTGATCGTGGCCGTCCTTCGTCATGGTCTGCTGCCGTCGATGGTCTTGCAGCAGATACCGATGGGGCGGGTGACAGTCCACGTCTGTTCGTGCTGTCCGCAGGCAACACGCGCGATCCCAATGCATGGGCCGGGTATCCCGATAGCCTCGCCACCAATCTTGTCCATGACCCCGGCCAGGCATGGAATGCCATCACGGTAGGGGCGTGCACTGACAAGATCGACACGGAAGGCCATCCTTCCTTGAATCACGTCGCAGAAGCCGGTGGCCTTAGCCCCTTCACCACAACGACCCGGACATGGGATCGAGCGTGGCCCTTGAAACCCGAAGTGGTGCTAGAAGGAGGCAATGCAGCCAAAGATGACCTGGGTGCGGTAGGCATGGCCAGTCTGAACTTGCTGACGACCCATAACCAGCCGCTGGATCGCTTGTTCACCACCAGCAACGCCACCAGTGCCGCATCTGCATTGTGTGCGGGAATGGCAGCTCAGATCATGGCAGCCTATCCGAACCTCCGGCCGGAAACCGTGCGTGCGTTGCTGGTGCATTCGGCGCAATGGAGCGAGAACATGCGCGGGATGTTCTTGCCCGCAGTGCCGAACAAGGACGATTATGTTCACCTGATTCGTCATTGCGGCTGGGGAGTCCCGGACTTGAACCGGGCGCTCTGGAGCGCGGGAGACTCGCTGACCCTACTGGTTGAAGACGTGGTACATCCTTATGCAAAGGTTCAGGGCAAGGGCATCGTGACGCGCGACATGAATCTGCACTCCTTGCCTTGGCCGAAGGATGAGTTGGAGGCACTGCAGGACACGCCCGTCGAGATGCGCATCACGCTCTCCTACTTCATCGAACCCAACCCTTCGGCGCGCGGTATCGCCTCGAAGTATCACTACCCTTCGCATCGTCTGCGATTCGATGTGCAGCGTCCGCTTGATGCATCCACCGAGAATTTTGTCGCACGGGTAAATGCGGCGGCCCAGCGCGAGGATGAGGGTGACCCTGTGAACCCATCCGATCCCAACTGGCTGTTGGGCGAACGGCAGCGGCATCGTGGTTCGCTGCACCAGGATGTCTGGAAGGGCACTGCGGCTGAATTGGCCAGCCGCGGATTCATTGCTGTCTATCCTTCGGCTGGATGGTGGCGGACACGACCTGCGCTGGAGCGCTATGGCCTGCCGGCGCGATATAGCTTGGTGGTATCCATTCAGACCCAGCAGATGGACGTTGATCTTTACGCTGCTGTTGCCCAGAAAATCCCTGCGGTTAACGTCGTTGCCGTGAATACGTAAGGAGCACACCGGCGTTCCGCCGCCGGGTTCACGGGCTGCGCCCTTTGCCTCGTGCCGAGTCGCTATGCCGAGCCTTGCGGCTCACTACCAGCGCTGAGGTTCCTTTCAGTCGCTGCCATCAACTCGCTGGCGCTTATCCCGAGTGCGGCAGCAATTTTCAGTATCAGGGGAAGCGTCGGCACATGCTCCCCGCGTTCGATCTTGCCCATGTGCGAACGCGATATTCCAGCCTGAAATGCAAAGTCGTCTTGAGCGACTCCTCGCGCGACGCGGGCGGCGCGCACGGCCCGCCCGAAAGCTAATGCTGGTTCGGATTCATAGGTGGATGTGCCAGCTGGACGACCTGGCTGAATAGTAAGCTTCTGCATCGACAGAAGCGTCAAACAATCCTCTTAAATTAACCACGTTAAACATATAGACGTTAAAGTTCTCTCTTTACTATGATGCTGGTTTGCCCTTGACCTACTTCGTCGCTTCTGTGGGTTCTCCATGGACAACATCACCAGCCAGCCCGCCCACCTCAGGCTTGCGATAGCGCCCGGCGTATCGTCATCTCAGCTTTCGGCACTGCTCGCGCTGCAACGTGCCGAAGAGCCCGAGGTCAGCATCGCGTTCTTTGAGGTTGCAGGTGACGAGTTGCTTGATGGACTTCGTGAAGGCCTCTATGACGTAGGTGTGTCGCTTCAAGGGTCGAGCGATCCGGCCCTCCAAACCCAGCCCCTGTGGATTGAGCACATGGCCGTTGCGATGCCGCTGCGGTTTCCCTTGCTTGACCAGGCAACGCTCACCGTCGCCGATCTACAGGACTACCTGATCTTTCGCTGGAGGGCTGAGGCGTGTTCTTCGCTGGATCATCGGCTGCTCTCGCGCCTGCCTGCCGACCAGCAAAATCTTCAGTACGTGACGTCTTTCGAGCTGATGGCGCTATGGGTTTCTGCCGGCTACGGTGTCGGGGTATCCGCGCAATCGCGCATCAAGCGCGCCCATGGATGGGGAATCAGCATGCGACCGCTGGGCGACGGCCCCTGCGAGATCGTGACGCACCTGCATAGGCTCCAGGGGCAAGTGAACTCTGTTGCCGAGCGATTCGAGCGAAGGGCACTGCAGATCGCAAAATCGGTCGCTTCCTGATCGCAGTGGCTGTCGGTGGCCGCCAGCGGAAGGCGGTGGATGTACGTCTTTCGCCAAGAGGGTCGGGGTGGTACACTTAGAGGCCATTTCTGGCTTTGATAACCAGAAAAAATCTTTATTAATCAATGAGTTGGCTGCCTTGGGTGATTCCCTTCACCCGCTCCACTGCATCATTCTGCGGACTTCCGCAGAAGTCCAAGAGAGTCTGCAAGTCGTT
>VFQO010000501.1_pt1 | contig 41311 bp, 42 predicted proteins | sample 3512331 | NCBI WGS metagenome assembly VFQO01 (sample SAMN10412371, study PRJNA504923) | tailings metagenome | isolation source: Replicate 3 from Balatoc abandoned mine | place: Philippines: Itogon, Benguet | collected 2017-08-28 | reverse complement strand
GCGAGCCGCCGGCCGAGCCGACCTTCATCGTCCAGGCCTCGCTGGCGAGCGACAATCTTCCGCCGCCGCCGCCGCCCGCACCCAAGGAGGATGCGCCGATCACCGCCGACATGCTCAGCGGTCCGCTCGGTTAAGGGGCTTTTCCGCGCCGGGCCAAAGGGCTAGGGGCGCGGGCGATGAAGGTAGACCTGTTCGATTTCGAATTGCCGCCCGAGCGTATCGCGCTGCGCCCCGTGCGCCCGCGCGATGCGGCGCGGATGCTGGTCGTGCGCGGACAAGACGCGCCTTTCGAGGACTGCGGCGTGCGCGATCTGCCGGCCCTCCTCAATCCCGGCGACGTGCTGGTGTTCAACGATACCCGTGTGATCCCCGCCCAGCTCGAAGGCCGCCGCGCCGACGGGGAGGCGAAGATCGGTGCAACGCTGCACAAGCGGCTCGACCTCAGGCGCTGGCAGGCCTTTCTGAAGAACGCCAAGCGGGTGAAGATCGGCGACAGCCTCGTGTTCGGCGGCGGCGTCACCGCGCTTGCCGAGGAACGCCATGCGGATGGCTCGCTCACGCTGTTCTTCGAGGGCGATGAGCCGGTTGAAGTGCTGCTCGACCGCGCCGGCACCATGCCGCTGCCGCCCTATATCGCCTCCAAGCGCGGGATCGATGAACAGGATCTGGAGGACTACCAGACCATGTTCGCGCGCGAGAAAGGGGCGGTCGCCGCGCCCACTGCCTCGCTCCACTTCACCCAGCGTCTGGTCGACGCGATCGACGCGGCCGGTATCGGGCGGGCGATGCTGACGCTGCATGTCGGCGCGGGCACCTTCCTGCCGGTCAAGGCCGACGATACCGACGACCACCAGATGCACGCCGAATTCGGGCGCATCTCGGCCGAGACCGCCGATCAGCTCAACGCCGCCCGCGCCAAGGGCGGACGGATCATCGCGGTGGGCACAACGGTGCTGCGCCTGCTCGAAAGCGCGGTGGACGAGCACGGCGTGATCCAGCCCTTCACCGGAGACACCAGCATCTTCATCACGCCGGGCTACAGGCTCAAGGCGGTCGACGGGCTGATGACCAATTTCCACCTGCCCAAATCCACACTGATGATGCTGGTTTGCGCGCTCATGGGGCGCGAGCGGATGATGGCGGCCTATGCCCATGCGATTGCCAACGAATACCGCTTCTATTCCTATGGTGACTCCTCGCTGCTGCTTCCGTAATCGGTAGCGATGCACGAACCCATCCTGTCGCTCCGCGGCCTGACCAAGACCTATCGCGGCGGCACGCGCGCGCTCGACGCTGTCGATCTCGATATCCGCAAGGGCGAGATCTTTGCGCTGCTGGGGCCGAACGGGGCGGGCAAGACGACGCTGATCGGCGCAGTGTGCGGGCTGGTGCGGCCCACCGGCGGGACGATCACAGCCTTCGGGCACGATCTCGCGCGCGACTGGCGCGCGGCGCGGGCGCGGATCGGGCTGGTGCCGCAGGAACTGGCCACCGACATGTTCGAGACGGTGTGGCGCGCGGTCGCCTATTCGCAGGGGCTGTTCGGCAAGCCCCATGATCCCGCGCGGCTTGAGGACATCCTCAGGAGCCTGTCGCTGTGGGACAAGAAGGATGCGCAGATCCGCGCGCTGTCGGGCGGGATGAAGCGCCGTGTGCTGATCGCCAAGGCGCTGGCGCACGAGCCGGAACTGCTGTTCCTCGATGAACCCACCGCCGGGGTCGATGTCGAGCTGCGCAAGGGCATGTGGCAGCAGATCGCGGCCCTGAAGGAGCGCGGCGTCACCATCATCCTCACCACCCATTACATCGAGGAGGCCGAGGAAATGGCCGACCGCGTCGGCATCATCCGCGGCGGGCGCATCCTGATGGTCGACGACAAGGCGGCGATGATGGAGCGGCTCGGCACCACCGAAGCGGTGATCGACCTTGCCGCGCCGCTCGGCGAACTGCCGCCGGAAATCGCCGCTTTCCCGGTCGAACTGGGGGAGGGCGGAACCCGGCTCGTCTATCGCGGCGGCAGCGGAGAGGGCGGGGGACGGGCCGAGGTCGCGCAGCTCACGCAGGCACTCACCCGCGCGGGGGTCGGCTACACCAGCATCGACATCCACGATTCTTCGCTCGAGGACATCTTCGTCGGCCTGCTCGGCGCGCAAGGGGAGGCGGCGTGATGCCTTTCAATTGGCGCAGCGCCTATGCGATCTACCGCCGCGAAATGGCGCGCGCCTTCCGCACCGCCTTCCAGTCGATCCTCTCGCCGGTGCTCACCACCTCGCTCTATTTCGTGGTGTTCGGTTCGGTGATCGGCGCGCGGATGGAGCCCGTGGGCGGCGTGCCCTACGGCGCCTTCATCATCCCCGGCCTGTTGATGCTGACCCTGCTGGGCGAGACCACCAGCAACGCCAGCTTCGGGATCTACATGCCGCGCTTCACCGGCACGATCTATGAACTGCTCTCCGCGCCCGTTGGCGTGGCCGAGACGCTCGCCGGGTTCGTCGGCGCGGCGGCGACCAAGGGGCTGATCCTCGCCGCGATCATCCTCGGCACGGCGCGGCTGTTTGTCGATTACGAGATCGCCCATCCCGTCCTCGCCGCGGGCTACATCATGCTGGTGGCGGCGAGTTTCGCGCTGTTCGGCTTCATCCTCGGGATCTGGGCCGACAGCTTCGAGAAGCTCGGCATCATCCCGATGCTGATCCTCACGCCGCTGACCTTCCTGGGCGGCACCTTCTATTCGATCCGCGATCTGCCCGCGCCGTGGGATGCCATCGCGCTCGCCAATCCGATCGCCTTTCTGGTGAGCGGGCTGCGCTGGACCTTCTACGGCACCTCCGACGTGCCGATCGCGCTATCGCTCGGCCTCACGCTCGGGTTCCTGACGATGAGCGTGGTGATCATCGCGGTGATCTTCCGCACGGGATGGCGACTGCGCGAGTGACACTTTGCGGCTCTGCGAGCGCCCCCGGTCGAGCGCAAAGCGTCGTCCATCGGACCTGAACGGCAGCTCGTCGCCTTGTTCATCGGAGCGAAAGTGACCGAATCCTAGAGACTTGCTCACCGCCGCACCCCCTGCGGCAGGCAAGAAACAAGGATACAAACGCATGAGGAAAATCGCATTCACCACGCTTGCAGCGATGGGCGCGATGGCACTTCCGGCGGCTGCCCAGGCGCAGTCGAACGAAGACCCCAAGGTCGAAGCCTATGTCGGCGCATCGGCCGGGATCCACGATCTCGGCAGCGGCTTCCCCAACGACGATGGCGGCATCTACGGCATCGTGGCCGGGGTCGATGTGCCGGTCGGCAAGACCTTCTTCGTCGGTGCCGAAGGCAACTACCATATCGGTGACGGCGCGATCGACAGCGAATACGGCATTGCCGCCCGCGCCGGTGTGCGCGTCGGCGAGACCGGCAAGATCTTCGTCCGCGGCGGTTATCAGGAAGTCGACATCGACGTTGCCAACGTGGTCGGCGTCAACCCGCCCCCGGGCTTCGACACCACCGAGGGTGACTACCTCGTGGGTGCCGGTGTCGAATTCGGCCTTGGCGACAGCCCGATCCGCTTCCGCGCCGGGCTCGACACGATCGCCTTCGATTCGACCCGTGCCACCGTCGGCGTGCTCTACGCCTTCTGAGGCCTGAGCGAAGAATCACAGGGCAGGGGCCGCACGCGCGGTCCCTGCCTTTTTCTTGCGCGCGTGACAGCGCCGCCCGCGAGCGCTAGGGGCGCGCTCGCCATGACGCTCCCTCGCTTTTCCTTCACGCTCCACGCCACAGACGGCAAGGCCCGCACCGGCACGATTGCCATGCAGCGCGGCGAAATCCGCACCCCGGCCTTCATGCCGGTCGGCACGGCGGCGACGGTCAAGGCGATGAAGCCCGAGGCCGTGCGCCAGACGGGCGCCGACATCATCCTCGGCAACACCTACCACCTGATGCTGCGCCCGGGCGCCGAGCGGGTCAACCGGCTGGGGGGCTTGCACAAATTCATGAACTGGCCGCGGCCGATCCTCACCGACAGCGGCGGCTACCAGGTGATGAGCCTCAGCGAGTTGCGCAAGCTCACCGAGCAGGGGGTGGAGTTCAAGAGCCACCTCGATGGCTCGCGCCACATGCTCACCCCCGAACGCAGCATGGAAATCCAGCGCCTGCTCGGCTCCGATATCGTCATGGCCTTCGACGAATGTCCGCGCGCCGACCGTCCGCGTGACGAGATCGCTGCTTCGATGGAGCTTTCGATGCGCTGGGCGAGGCGCAGCCGCGAAGGCTTCGACGCCGGCGAGGAACACGCCGCGCGCGCCGCTCTGTTCGGCATCCAGCAGGGCGCGCTCCACGAAGACCTGCGCCGGATCAGCGCCGACAAGCTGACCGACATCGGCTTCGACGGCTATGCCGTGGGCGGGCTGGCGGTGGGCGAGGGGCAGGAGGCGATGTTCGGCGTGCTCGACTATGCGCCCGACATGCTCCCGGCCGATCGTCCGCGCTATCTGATGGGGGTGGGCAAGCCCGACGATCTGGTCGGCGCAGTGGAGCGGGGCATCGACATGTTCGACTGCGTCTTGCCGACCCGCTCGGGCCGCAACGGGCAGGCCTTCACGTGGAACGGCCCGCTCAACCTGCGCAATGCCCGATTTGCCGAGGATACCGGCCCGCTGGATGATCGCTGCCAGTGTCCGGTCTGCACCACCTACAGCCGTGCCTATATCCATCACCTCGTGAAATCGGGCGAGATGCTCGGCGCGATGCTGGTGACCGAGCACAATCTGAGCTTCTATCAGGCGCTGATGCAGGGGATGCGCGAGGCGATTGCGGCGGGGCAATTCGCACAGTTTGCCAGCACCTTCCGTGCCCATTATCTGCAAGCAAGGGCTTGAACCGGCTCGGCAATCGGTTAGCCTGTCCCCCGGACAGACAGGGGGGCGCAGCCATGACCAGCACAATCATTGCCAGCCGGCTGGCGATTAGCACAGCCTTGTGTCTCGCGCTCGCGCCGCTGGCTGCGGCAGCCGAGGGCGAGGATGTGGACGCCCAGGCTGCGCTGTTCGGCGCGCGCGAGACCGTGCTCGACATCGCGCTCTCGCCTTCGGGCACCAGGATCGCCTTCATCGCGGCGGGGCCCGAACACACCGAGGTGGTGAATGTCATCGACCTTGCAGGCGATGCGCAGATCCGGCGGATCGTCGTCAATTCCCAGAAGATCGCGGATATCGACCTGTGTGAATGGGCCAACGACACGCGGCTCGTCTGCCAGGCCTCGGGCATGGCCGAGGGCGGTGACGGCATTCTCCTGCCGTTCGACCGCCTGTTCGCGATAGATCTCGACGGCAGCAATGTCACCGAACTGAGCAAGCGCCAGTCGGGGCAGGCGCTGGGCTTCATACAACGCGGCGGAGACGTGCTGGCGCTCGACGTCGGCGGCGAGCAGGGGCAGATCCTGATGTCACGTCAGGCGGTGGAGGAGTATTCGACGGGAACACGCATCGCCAACCGCGAATCCGGGCTTGGCGTCGATCTTGTCGATGTCGTGTCGGGCAAGCGCCGCACGCGCGAGCGGGCCGATCCCGCCGCCCAGCGCTTCGTTGCCGACGATACCGGGCAGCTGCGCATCAAGGAGCGCGCGCGCTATGACGGGAACGGCCGGCTGACCGGCGATTACGACTATTTCTACCGCGCGCCCGACAAGGTTGGCGGCGGCGGGTGGGAGCGGCTGGAGAACCTCACGATCGAGGGCAAGCCTGTGCCCCGCTTCTCCCCGCTGGCGGTGGACAGCGCGCGCAATGTCGCGATCGGCTTTGTCGTGCTGGGCGGCTACGATGCGATCGCCGAATTTCCGCTCGACGGTACGGGGGCGGGCAAGCTGCTGATGGCGCGCGATGATGTCGATGTCGATCAGCTCATCCGCATCGGCCGCCAGCGCCGCGTGGTGGGTGCCAGCTACGCCACCGAAAAGCGCGCCATCGCCTATTTCAATCCCGAACTGGCCAAGCTCGCCGCCGATCTCGGCAAGGCGCTGCCGGATCAGCCGCTGATCAACATCGTCGGGGCCAGCGCGGACGAGAGCAAGCTGCTGCTGATCGCGTCGAGCGACACCCAGCCGGGCATGGTCTACCTGTTCGACAAGGGCAAGCGCAGCCTGGAACCGATCCTGCCGGTGCGCGCCGAGCTGCAGGACCGCGCGATGGGCAGGATGCAGCCGGTCACCTATCCTGCGGCGGACGGCACGCAGATTCCGGCCTATCTCACCCTGCCGCCCGGCTCGGACGGGAAAGGCCTGCCCGCGATCGTGATGCCCCACGGCGGCCCCTCGGCGCGCGACGAATGGGGCTTCGACTGGCTGGTGCAGTTCTTCATCGCCCGCGGCTATGCGGTGCTCCAGCCCAATTATCGCGGTTCTTCCGGATACGGGGCGGACTGGTACGGGCGCAACGGATTCAAGGCGTGGGACGTGGCCATCGGCGATGTCAACGATGCCGGGCGCTGGCTGGTGAAGGAGGGCATCGCCCGCCCGGATCGGCTGGCCATCGCCGGGTGGTCCTACGGGGGCTACGCGGCGCTGCAATCGCAGGTGCTCGATCCGGCGCTGTTCAAGGCGGTGGTGGCGATCGCCCCGGTGACCGATCTCGACTTTCTCCAGACCGACGCGCGGGCCTATACCAATTTCCGCCTGGTGCGCGATTTCGTCGGCACCGGCCCGCATGTCGAGGCCGGCAGTCCGCGCCGCCATGCCGACCGCTTCGCCGCCCCGGTCGCGCTGTTCCACGGCACGCGCGATCTCAATGTCGATGTGCGCCATTCGCAGGCGATGGAAAAGGCGCTGAAGGCGGCAGGAAAGCCCGTCATCTACCACGAATATCCCGATCTCCAGCACGGCCTAGCCGACAGCAAGGCGCGCACCGATATGCTGGCCACCATCGGCCGGTTTCTGGACACGCATCTCGGCGGTTAGGCACTCGACAAGGCCCCGCACCAGCGCCTAGGGCAGTGGCCATGAACGACACACCGCTTGCCCCCGAGGATTGCACCACCATGGCCGAGGTGCGCGCCGGGGTTGACGCCCTCGACCGCGACCTGGTGGCCCTGCTGGCGACGCGCTTCGGCTACATGCGCGCGGCCGCCCGGATCAAGCAAAGCCGCGAGGCCGTGCGGGACGAGGAACGCAAGGTCCGCGTGATCGCCGCCGCAGTGGCCGAGGCGGAGGCACAGGGCATCCCCGGCGATGTCGTTGCCGACATCTGGGAAAGGCTGGTCGAAGGCTCGATCGCCTACGAATTCACCGAATGGGACCGGATCAGGGACTGACGCTGTTGCCGAGGAAGGCGGCGAGGCGCGGCGTCTTCTTCTCCGGGGACTTCTGACGGATCGTGCGGGCAAGCCTTGCCACCCGCGCTTCCCAGACGGCGATATTGCGCGGCGGGGTGTTCTCTCCCACCGGCCCCAATGACAGCGTGCGCACCGGGGCAAAGCCGCAGAAGCCGAGGATCTGCCCCTTCCAGCGCCGGATCACCGGGTTGCGGTGCCACCACTTGAGCACGAAGGGGGGCGTGTCCATCGTCACGATCAGATCGGCCGAGCGGCCCTGCATCAGCCTGTCCCACCACGGATCGCCGACGTGGTAGGCGAAAGTGAATTTCGGCAGGAACAGCCGGTCGATCAGGCCTTTCAGTTCAGCCGGCTCCGCCCCCCACCACATCGGGAAGGCGACCACCAGATGATCGCAGGCGTCGAGCGCTTCGGCGAGGTGCAGGAGATCGGGCTCCCATTCGGTGCGCTGGCGATAGCCGTGGCGCAGCACCGGGGTGAAGGCGAGATCGCGCACGGCGACGCGCGTCACCTCGGCGCCGGCGGGCAGGGCGGCCTGATAGGTATCGAGCAGGTGGCTGGTCAGGCGGCCTGTGTCGGGATGCCCGTCCAGCAGCAGCACCTTCATGATCCCGGCCCCTTACCCGTTGCAGCGCCAAGGGTGATGGCAAAAGCGCAGGCAAAAGAAAAGGGCGGCCCCGAAAGGCCGCCCTCTTGATGTTCGTGCAGTGCCCGAGGGATCAGCGCGAGTAGAACTCGACCACCAGGTTCGGTTCCATCGTCACCGGATAGGGCACTTCGTCGAGCTTCGGCACGCGGGTGAACTGCACCTTGTCGTTGCCGTCGGGTGCGACGTAATCGGGAATGTCACGCTCGGGCAGGCTCTGGGCTTCGATCACCAGCGCCATTTCCTTGGCCTTGCTGCCGAGGCTGACGACGTCGCCCACGTCCACCCGGCGCGAGGCGATGTTGCACTTCACGCCGTTGACGTAGATGTGGCCGTGGCTGACGATCTGGCGCGCAGCGAAGATCGTCGGCGCGAACTTGGCGCGGTAGACGATCATGTCGAGACGACGCTCGAGCAGGCCGATCAGGTTCTGGCTGGTGTCGCCCTTCATCCGGGCGGCTTCGGCGTAGGTGCGCTTGAACTGCTTTTCGGTGACGTCGCCGTAGTAGCCCTTGAGCTTCTGCTTGGCGCGCAGCTGCAGGCCGAAGTCGCTCATCTTGCCCTTGCGGCGCTGGCCGTGCTGGCCGGGGCCGTAGGAACGCTTGTTCACGGGCGAATTCGGGCGACCCCAGATGTTTTCGCCCATCCGGCGGTCAAGCTTGTACTTGGCGCTCTTGCGCTTCGACATATGTCGTGTCCTTCAATGTGCTGGATCACCCCAGTGGTGACCATTCAACCCGGCATCGCTCCATCGGGACGTTCGTCCTGATGCGGCCACTGCTTCACCGGGGTGCAGGGCCCATTTGCGAAGGCGCGCGCATAGCAGGTTTGCGCCTGTGGTCAAGCGATGGTGTGCGCGAGGCGTCAGCGGATATTGTTGAGCTCGCGCCATTCCTCGACCGTGCGGCACACCTTGGTCTTGCGCCGGCTCGACATGTCGAGCCTGACATGGCGGCAGATGCGCTCGGGCTCGGCGGCTGCCTCGGCGGTCCTGGTCTCGGCGCTGTCCGGCGCGGGCTGCTGCGCGGTGTCCTCGCTCGGGGCAGGGGTGGCGGGCGCAGGCGTGTCCTGCCCGGCAGCACTGGCGGTCGCGGCGGCAAGCAGCAGGCCGCAGGCGAGGGCAGGCGAGCGGAAGCGCGAAAGAATCATCAGCAATCTCACATGATTGGAAGGAGGAGGGGGCTAACGACTAGCCAAGGCCGCGGGGCTGTCCAACCCCAATCGACCAACGACTTCAGTCGCGCGGATCGCGTTCCAGCGTGCTCAGAATGCCGCGCAAGGTGCGCACTTCCAGATGGTTCCAGCCCGGCTTGGTGAGCAGCGTGCGCAAGGTCCGGCGGGTGCTCTCGGCACGGGATTCGGGGCGGAAGTAGTCGCGCGGTGCCAGCAGCTTCTCGAAATGGGCGATCATCGCGTCGAGTTCCTCCTGCGGTGCCGGGGGCAGGGTCTCCTCGCGCGTCGGCTGCACCAGCGTGCCGCCAGCATCCAGGCCTGCGCCGCCCAGCTCGCGCCCCATCCGCGACCATTCATAGGCGACAAGGATCACCGCCTGGGCGAGATTGAGCGAGCCGAATTCGGGATTGATCGGGATCGTCAGGATATTGCGTGCGAGGGCGACGTCCTCGGTCTCCAGTCCCGAGCGTTCGGGGCCGAAGATGATCGCATGGCGGCCTTGCAGCGTGTGGACCTGCCGTCCGGCCTCGTCCGCGCCGATCACCGGCTTGGTCACGCCCCGCTTTCTGACCGTCGTGGCGTGGACGTGCTGGCAGTCGGCCACCGCTTCGGCCGTGGTATCGAAAACCTGCGCCTGTTCGAGCACCACGTCCGCGCCCGAGGCAGCGGGGCCCGCCGAAGGGTTGGGCCAGCCGTCGCGCGGGGCCACCAGACGCATTTCGGTCAGCCCGAAATTGAGCATCGCGCGCGCGGCCTTGCCGATGTTCTCGCCCAGCTGCGGGCGCACGAGGACGATCACCGGCTTGTTGAGTTCGGCCATTTTCCGCTTATTCCTTGGCCGCTTGCTGGACAGTGCTGGCAAATTCTTCGAAGTCGCGCGCCTCCGAGAAGTCGCGGTAGACCGAGGCGAAGCGGATATAGGCAACGCTATCGATCTGGCGCAGGCCTTCCATCACCAGCTCGCCGATATGCGAGGACGGGACTTCGGCTTCGCCGGAGGTTTCGACTTGCCGCTGGATGCCGGAAATCAGCTGGTCGAGCCGCTCCTGATCGATCCCGCGCTTGCGCGAGGCGAGCGCGACCGACTGTTCGAGCTTGAGGCGGTCGAAGGGCTCGCGCCGGTCACCCGACTTGACCACCACGACCTCGCGCAGCTGCACCCGCTCGAAGGTGGTAAAGCGCGCCCCGCAGGACGAGCACTGACGCCGCCGGCGGATCGAGGTGCCATCCTCGGTCGGGCGAGAGTCCTTTACCTGACTGTCATCATGGGCGCAGAAAGGGCAGCGCATTCAGGGGGCTATTTCTTGATTCTCTGATAGAATGCGAAGCCCGCGCCGATCGCGAGGCCGATCGGCCACGAAACCACCGGAAGCAAAGCGCCAGCCACCGCGCCGATCGCCGCACCGGTCAGCACCGGCGCGGTCGAAGGGTGCTTCACGCCGTCCTTGGCCATGCCCGAAAGCTCGGCCTTGGCATCCTCGACCCAGTCGGGGGTCTGGCGCGGTTCCTGATCGCTCATAATCGTGTCCTCACATGCCCGGATAGACGGGGAAGGCGGCGCAGAGTTCGGAGACCCGTGCGCGCACGCTCTCTTCGATCTGGGCGTCGCCTTCGGGGCCGTTTTTCGAGAGGCCTTCAACCACTTCGGCGATGAGCTTGCCAACCTTGCGGAACTCCTCGGGGCCGAAGCCGCGGGTGGTGCCGGCCGGCGTGCCGAGGCGGATGCCGCTGGTGACGAAGGGCGAGCGGGTGTCGAAGGGGATGCCGTTCTTGTTGCAGGTCAGCCAGGCGCGGTCGAGGCCCTTTTCGGCGTCCTTGCCGGTCACGTCCTTCGCGGTGAGGTCGACCAGCATCGAGTGATTGTCGGTGCCGCCAGAAACGATGCGCAGCCCGTTCTCCTCAAGGCTCGCCGCCAGCGCGCGGGCGTTCTCGACGATGCGGTGGGCGTAGGTCTTGAACGACGGATCGAGCGCTTCCTTGAAGGCGACCGCCTTGGCCGCGACCACGTGCATCAGCGGGCCGCCTTGCAGGCCGGGGAACACCGCCATGTTCAAGGGCTTGGTGTACTTCTCGTCGTTCCACAGGATGATGCCCGAACGGGGGCCACGCAGGCTCTTGTGGGTGGTCGAGGTGACGATGTCGCAATGCGGGAAGGGCGAAGGGTGCGCGCCGCCCGCGACGAGGCCGGAAATGTGGCTCATGTCGCACAGCAGCACCGCGCCCACTTCATCGGCGATGGCGCGGAAGGCGGGGAAGTCCCAGGTGCGCGAATAGGCCGTGCCGCCGCAGATGATGATCTTGGGGCTATGTTCGCGGGCCTTGGCGGCGACCTCGTCCATGTCGATGGTCTCGGTCTCTCTGGCAACGCCGTAGGAGACCACGTTGAACCACTTGCCGCTCATGTTGACGGGCGAACCGTGGGTGAGGTGGCCGCCCGAATTGAGATCGAGCCCCATGAAGGTGTCGCCCGGATTGAGCAGGGCAAGAAACACCGCCTGGTTCATCTGCGAGCCGGAGTTCGGCTGCACATTGGCGAAATTGCACCCGAACAGCTGCTTGGCGCGCTCGATTGCCAGCGTCTCGACCACGTCGGCATAGTCGCAGCCGCCATAGTAGCGCTTGCCCGGATAGCCTTCGGCATACTTGTTGGTGAACACGCTGCCGGTCGCTTCGAGCACCGCGCGGCTCGCGATGTTTTCCGACGCGATCAGTTCGATCTTGTCGCGCTGGCGGGCGAGTTCCTTGCTCACGGCCGCCGCGATCTCGGGATCGGCGGTGGCGAGATCGTTGCGCCAGAAGCCGTCCATCGCGGCAACGGCTTGACGGGCGGAGAAATCAGCGGGGGCGGTGCTCATTGATGGGTCTCGATATGATCGGGAAGGAAGGGGGGCTTGCCGAGCTTGCCGACGCGGCGCTGGTGGCGCCCGGCCGGATCGCCGGCATCGGCAAATTCGGTATCCAGAAAGGTCGCAACGCAGGACTTGGCCATTTCGATCCCTACGAGACGCGCGCCCATTGCGATGCAATTGGCATCATTATGTTCGCGCGCGAGGGCGGCCGAGAGCGGCTCGGAGACAAGCGCGCAGCGCACCTGCGGGTGGCGGTTGACGCTGATCGAAATGCCGATGCCCGATCCGCACAGCGCCACGCCGAATTCGGCCGATCCCTCGGCGATGATCTCGGCCAGGCGATAGCCGTAATCGGGGTAGTCGACGCTCTGCCCGGGCTCGGGCCCGAGATCGGCGACTTCGTGGCCTTCGTCGATGAGCCACTCGGCGAGTTCCGCCTTCAGCTCGGTGGCGGCGTGATCGGATGCTATGGCGATGCGCATGGCAGCCCCATACGCTTTGGGGGCGCGATTCTCCACCCCTCGGGGGGCGCTTTTCGACCGGCGGCAGGAATAATCCTTTACGCCGCTTAAAGGGCGGGGGATTTATGAGGGAGATCATGGACAAACCCCCATCCCGCCTTTCGGCCGAGCAATGGCTGGCGCGCGTCTTTGCCGACGCCGCGCCGCGCCATTTCGGCACGGGCTGGCTGAGCGGGGTGCTGGGGATCGTGCTGGGCCTGCTGGCGCTGCTGGCGGTGCTGTGCCTGCACTTCCCGCAATATCTGACGCTACCGGAGTTGCGGAGCCGCTATCCGCTCGGGCTGGTGCGGCTTGCGATCGACGTGGGGCTGCTGGCGGCGATGGCGCTGGCGGGGCTGTCGATGCTGCTGCGGCGGAAGAAGGCGCTGGGGGTGACGGGCCTTGCGCTGGCGGGGGCGGCTTTGGCGCTGGGGGCAGGCGGGGTGGAGATTCCGCGCGCCGGCGACAGCGCGGTCTATCTCGGGCTCGACTGGTTCGTGCTCGGCGTGCTCACCACGGCGGCGATCTTCGTGCCGCTGGAGGGGGCTTTTCCGCTCAGGCGCGGCCAGAGCGCCTTCCGGCGGGGCTGGCTGACCGACACGCAGTATTTCTTCGCCAGCCACGCGCTGGCGCAGGTGATGAGCGTGGCGGTGCTCGCCCCTGCGGTGGCGCTGGGGAGCGTGCTGGGGGTGCCGGCGGCGCAAGAAGCCGTGCAGAGCCTGCCGTGGCTGGTGCAGTTTGCGCTCGCCGTTCTGGTCGCCGATCTGGCGCAATATGGCGTCCATCGTGCCTTTCATGTCGTCCCGTTCCTGTGGCGCTTCCACAAGGTGCACCATTCGGTCGAGGTGATGGACTGGCTGGCGGGATCGCGGCTGCATCTGGTCGATGTGATCGTGACGCGCGGGCTGGTGCTGCTGGCGCTTCTAGTGGCAGGGTTCGCGCAGTCGGCGGTCTACGCCTACCTCGCGCTGGTGAGCTTCCACGCGGTGTTCATCCACGCCAACTTCGCGCCGCGCGCCGCGTCGCTGGAGCGCTGGGTGGCGATGCCCCGCTTCCACCACTGGCACCACGGGGTGGAGCCGGAGGCGCGGGACGTGAACTTCGCGGTCCACCTGCCGATGATCGACCGCTGGTTCGGCACCTGGCATATGCCGGAAGGACGCTGGCCCGAGGGCTACGGGATTGCGGGGGAGCGTGCGCCCGAGGGCTGGGCGCGGCAACTGGTGTGGCCGTTCGGGAAGGGATGAGGGCTAGAACAGCAGCGTGTCAGGCCGCGGCATTGCCTGCCGCGCCACGGCGCGCGAGAGCGACAGCACGCTGCGGATGCCGAACTGGGCAAGCGCTGCCAGCGCCAGCGGCAGGAGCAGCAGCAGGGCGGGGATCGCGACCAGATCGGTTTCGCCGAAGATCACCAGACCGGCCACGAACAGCACCGCCAGCAGCACAAACAGGCCGAGCGCGAGAAAGGCCGTGCGCGTCAGGTAGCGGTAATGGCTCGCCTCCCATTCCTCCGAAGGCTCGCGCCGGAAGATGAAGGCGAGCGGCACGCCGACGAAGATCAGCACCGGCAGAAAGAAGCTCGCCAGATAGAGCGCGGCGACAATGAAGGGCCGGTTGCCCAGCGTATCGTCGACCCAGCTTGAGCGACCGTTCTCCCTGCTCACCGGCCAGACCCTACTGATCGAGGAACGAGCGCATCTTGCGCGACCGGCTCGGGTGCTTGAGCTTGCGCAGCGCCTTGGCCTCGATCTGGCGGATACGTTCGCGCGTCACCGAGAACTGCTGGCCGACTTCTTCCAGCGTGTGATCGGTGTTCATCCCGATGCCGAAGCGCATGCGCAGCACGCGCTCTTCACGCGGGGTGAGCGAGGCGAGCACGCGGGTGACGGTTTCCTTGAGGTTCGCCTGGATCGCGGCATCGACCGGGATGATCGCGTTCTTGTCCTCGATGAAATCGCCGAGGTGGCTGTCTTCCTCGTCCCCGATGGGCGTTTCGAGGGAGATCGGCTCCTTGGCGATCTTCATCACCTTGCGCACCTTTTCGAGGGGCATGGAGAGGCGCTGCGCCATTTCTTCCGGGGTCGGCTCGCGGCCTTCCTCGTGGAGGAACTGGCGGCTCGTGCGCACCAGCTTGTTGATCGTCTCGATCATGTGGACCGGAATGCGGATGGTGCGGGCCTGATCGGCGATCGAGCGGGTGATCGCCTGCCGGATCCACCACGTGGCATAGGTGCTGAACTTGTAACCGCGGCGGTATTCGAACTTGTCGACCGCCTTCATCAACCCGATGTTGCCTTCCTGAATGAGATCAAGGAATTGCAGGCCGCGGTTGGTGTATTTCTTGGCGATCGAGATCACCAGACGCAGGTTCGCCTCGACCATTTCCTTCTTGGCGATGCGCGCCTCGCGCTCGCCCTTCTGCACCATGTTGACGATGCGGCGGAACTCGGTGAGGCTCATGCCGGTCTGCGCGGCAATGTCGGCGATTTCGCTGCGGATGCGCTCGATCGCACCTTCCTCGCGTTCGAGGAAAGCGGCCCACTTCTTGTCCTTCTTGGCGCGCTCCTTGATCCAGGCGTCGTCCATCTCGTTGCCGACATAGGCGGTGAGGAAGTCGACGCGCTTGACCTTGTGGCGTTCCGCAAGGCGGAGCATCTGGCCGCCCAGCGTGGTCAGGCGGCGGTTGAAGGCGTAGAGGTTGTCGACGAGGAATTCGATCTTGGTCGCGTGGAACTGCACGCTCTCGACCTCGGCGGTGAGCTCTTCGCGCAGGGCCTCGTACTTCTTTTCCTTGGCGGCGGGGAAGTCATGGCCCGCACCCAGCGTCTCGACCCGTTCGGCCTGCAGCTTCTCGAAGCTCTTGAACAGCTTGGTGATGCGCGCGAAGCGTTCGAGCGCCTCGGGCTTGAGCGCGGCTTCCATCTGGGCGAGGGAGAGGGTGTTGTCCTCCTCGTCGTCTTCCTCGCGCTTGGCGCGGGGCTCGCCGTCCTCGTCCTCGTCCTCTTCCTCGGGCTCTTCCTCGACTTCGTCGTCCTCGCGGATGGTCGGGCCGGCGGTGGCTTCGGAGATTTCGTCGTCGTCGTCATCCTCGGCGCCTTCGGCCATCTTCTCGGCCGGGGGTTCCTTGGAGAGCATCGCGTCGAGATCGAGGATCTCGCGCAGCTGCATGTCGCCGTTGTTGAGCGCTTCGGACCACTGGATGATCGCGTGGAAGGTGATCGGGCTTTCGCACAGGCCCATGATCATCATGTCGCGCCCGGCCTCGATGCGCTTGGCGATGGCGATTTCGCCCTCGCGGCTGAGCAGTTCGACCGCGCCCATCTCGCGCAGGTACATGCGCACCGGATCATCGGTGCGCTCTCCCGTGGCGAGCTTCTTGTTGCCGGCGCGGGCATCCTTGGCCGGGCCCTTCTTCTCGCCGTCGTCGTCCTCGTCGTCCTCGTCGTCGTCGACCGACAGCGCCTCGACGCCTTCGCCGTCCTCGTCGGCCTCGGCCTCGGCTTCCTCGTCGCTTTCGACGATCTGCACGCCCATTTCCGAAAGCGCGGTCTGGATGTCCTCGATCTGATCGGGGCTCATCTCGCCCGAGGGCAGCGCCTCGTTGAGCTCGTCATAGGTGACATAGCCGCGCTTTTTCGCCTTGCTGATCAGCTTCTTGATCGAAGCCTCGTTGAGATCGATCAGCGGGGCGTCTTCCTTCTCGGCCATAATTCTCGTTCAATCCGTTGCCGGGCGGCCGGTTCCTGCACGGTGCAGGCGGCGGTCGCCAGTTTATCCCATGTCCTCCGCCGGAGCGGAGTCGTCACCCGTGGCCGCCGGAGCGGCCTTTCTGCGCCCGAATGCCTTGAGGCGCTCGTCCACTGTCATGAGCTGTGCGCGCAATCGGCTCTGTTCGGCGAACGATCCTTCGGGATCGCTGTCGAAACGGGCTATCGTGGCCGCAAGCGCAGCCTCAAGCGCTGGCCGTTCGACCAGCAGCGACACAGCTTCGGCCAGTTCCTCGCACGCATCGCCGGTGGATGTGCCTTCATCGAGAAAGGCGTAACGGATGTCTGCCGGCGGGGCAGGGTGACCTAGTGAGTCGCATATGGCGTGTGCGCCGCGCGAATCAAGCGTTTCTGCAAGTTCGAACAGCGATTCGACCAGCGGGGCGGCCTCGCTTTCGTGCCGGGCAAGGGTGGAGAGCGCCTCGGCATGGCGCGCGATTTCCTGCGGAAAGCGGGTGAGCCCCGCGATCACGGCCTGCAAGAGCCCCTGGCGCTGGCTGCCCTGCATAATCCCCGACAGCCGCGTGCGCGCCTCGTCGGACAGGCCCGGCGGCGGCATCGGGCTCCCGCGCCAATTGCCCTTCTGGCCACGCTGGGGCGGGCTATAGGCCGGGCGCGGCGCATAAGCGAAGGCCGAGAAGCGGTCGGAGAGTTCGCGGCGGTAGAGCGCCTTGATCTCGGGATCGGCGATGGTCTCGACATGGGCCATCAGCCGCGCCTTCAGCCCCGCCTTGGCCTCGGGCGTGGCGAGGGGCAGGGCGTCGCGCTCGAACTCCCACAGCGTGTCGATCAGCGGGGCTGGCTGGGCGAGGAGCTGCTCCATCGCTTGCCTGCCTTGCGCCTTGATGAGATCATCGGGGTCGAGCCCGGCGGGCAGGCGCACGATGCTGAGCGAGCGCATCGGGGCGAGCAGCGGCAGCGCCCGCGCGATTGCCCGCATCGCAGCCCTCTGCCCTGCGGCATCGCCATCGAAGCACAGCACCGGCGCATCGACCATGCGCCACAGCAGCTCCAATTGCATCTCGGTGAGCGCGGTGCCGAGCGGGGCCACGGCATCCGCGATCCCGGCATTGGCGAGCGCGATCACGTCCATGTAGCCTTCGACCACCACCACTCGGCCCGACTGGCGCGCGGCAGGCGCTGCGCGGTGGAGGTTGTAGAGCGTGCGGCCCTTGTCGAACAATTCGGTATCGGGCGAATTGAGATATTTCGCCACCCCGTCGCGCTTGTCGAGGATACGCCCCCCGAAGGCGATCACCCGGCCCCGCGCGTCCTGGATCGGCAGCATCACACGGCCCCGGAAGCGGTCGTAGCGTTCGCCCTGTTCGTTGGCGGCACGCATCCCTGCGCCTTCGAGCATCTCCTCGCCGAATTGCGACAGCGCCTTGGGCAGCGCCTGCCGCTCGTCCGGCGCCCAGCCGAAGCCGAACTCGGCCATGATCCCCGGGGAGAAGCCGCGTCGTTGCAGGTATTCGCGCGCTGCACTGCCCGAGGGGCCGGCGAGGCTCTCGACAAAGAAGCGTTGCGCCGCCTCGGTCACGTCGATCAGGCTGGCGCGGGCTTCGGCGCGCTTGGCCATCTGCGGATCGGGCGCGGGGACGTCCATCCCGGCCATCCCCGCCAGCTCCTTGATCGCGTCCATGAACTGGAGGCCCTGCTGGTCGACCATCCAGCTGATCGCATCGCCATGCGCCCCGCAGCCGAAGCAGTGGTAGAACTGCTTCTGGTCGTTGACGTAGAAGCTCGGGGTCTTCTCGTCATGGAACGGACAGCACCCCTTCCACTCGCGCCCCGCGCGGGTGAGCTTCACCGAGCGCTGGACAAGCGATGACAGCGTGATCCGCGCACGCAGTTCGTCCTTCCATTGCGGGGTGATCGCCATGAGAGGTTATTGGGCCGCAACTTGGCCGCATTCAAGCGGGCCCTGTTCACAATTACCCTCGTCGCCCCGGACTTGATCCGGGGCTTGGCTTTTCTTTGGCCACCTGCGGAAGGAAGCCAAGCCCCGTGTCAAGCACGGGGCGACGGTAGGATGATTAGCTCAGCGCCGCCTTCACCAGCCCGCTCGCCAGCTTGCCGTCGAGCACCGCGCCGTGGCGGGCTTTCAGCTCGGCCATGACGGTGCCCATGTCCTTCATGCTGGACGCGCCGGTCTCGGCCTTGATCGCCTCGATCGCGGCCTTGGTGGCGGCCTCGTCCATCATCTGCGGCAGGAATTCCTCGATCACGGCGAGCTCGGCCTTTTCCTTGTCGGCCAGTTCCTGCCGCCCGCCGCTTTCGTACATCTCGATCGATTCGCGGCGCTGCTTGGCCATCTTCTGGAGCACGCTCACCACCAGCTCGTCGTCGGGAATGGCCTTGCCGCTGGTGCGTTCCTCGATGTCGCGGTCCTTGATCTTGGCGCTGATCTGGCGGAGCGCGGCGGTGCGGTCCTTCTCGCCCGCTTTCATCGCAGCGATGGTGGCGGCCTTGATATCGTCACGGATCATTACGTGTTTACTGTGGATGGAGCTGTGGCGCGCGCCTCTAACGCAAATATCGCGCGAAGCCTAGGTTGACGCGGGGAAGCCACGCGCCTAGCGGACGAAACTTAGCACCATCGCTGGAAACCCTGTCAACGGAGCGCCCCATGGCCGACCCCGCATCTTTTCGCGCGCAACCTTCAGGGGCGACGGGAGTCCTTGTTCTGGCCGACGGGACGGTGATCTGGGGCCGCGGTTTCGGCGCTGCGGGCAGTGCGGTGGGCGAGGTGTGCTTCAACACCGCGATGACGGGCTATCAGGAGGTGATGACCGATCCCTCCTACGCCGCGCAGATCGTCACCTTCACCTTCCCGCATATCGGCAATGTCGGCGCGAACGGCGAAGATATCGAAAGCAAGGTCGAGGGCGCGGTCGGCTGCATCGTGCGCGAGGACGTGACCGAGCCGAGCAATTTCCGCAGCATCGAGCGCTTCGGCGAGTGGATGGCGCGCAATGGCAAGATCGGCCTCAGCGGCATCGACACCCGCGCGCTTACCCGCCGCATCCGCCAGAGCGGCGCGCCCAACGCGGTGATCGCCCATGCGCCGGACGGCAAGTTCGACATTCCCGCGCTGTTCGAACGCGCCAGGGCGTGGCCGGGGCTGGAGGGCATGGACCTCGCGATCCGCGTCACCCGCGAGGGGCAGGAAGGCTGGGAAGGCGGCTACTGGACGCTCGGCAAGGGCTATGGCCGCGCGGCCTTCGACGCCAAGCCGCACGTGGTTGCGATCGATTACGGCGCGAAGGACAATATCTTCCGCAATCTGGTGAAGGCCGGTGCGCGGGTGACGGTGGTGCCGGCCAAGACGAGCTTCGAGGCGATCATGGCGCTGAAGCCCGACGGCGTGTTCCTGAGCAACGGCCCGGGCGATCCGGCGGCGACCGGCGAATATGCCGTGCCGGTGATCCGCGCGCTGCTGGACGCTGACGTGCCGCTGTTCGGCATCTGCCTCGGCCACCAGATGCTCGCGCTCGCCGCGGGCGCAAAGACGATCAAGATGCACCAGGGCCACCGCGGCGCGAACCACCCTGTCCAGCGGGTTGGAGAGGGCTGGGGGGAAACCTCGGGCCTCGTGGAAATCACCTCGATGAACCACGGCTTCACGGTGGATGTGGATACGCTGCCAAGCCATGTCGAGCAGACCCATGTGTCGCTGTTCGACGGGACCAATTGCGGCATCGCGATCAAGGGCAAGAAGGCCTTCGCGGTGCAGTATCACCCCGAGGCGAGCCCGGGGCCGCAGGATAGCTTCTATCTGTTCGAGAAGTTTGTGGGGGGGCTGGGGTGAGGTTGGCTCTTCTCTTCGCACCTCTTGCCTTGCTTGCCTGTTCCGAGAGGCCGGCAACTTCGGAACAGATTACCGTAGCTGTTGCTAATTGCGGACTTGGGAAGGCTGACGTTCGCAATGATGAGGACGGAAACCCCGCATGGTTCTGGGAATCGACTGGTCGAATCCTCGATGACGATCTCCAATGTGTGCGAGATCGACTTGCAAGTGAGGGTGCCTCGGCGAAATTTTTTGACAGGTCGGTTACCGATGAAGCCGAATGAACGCTCGATCCGGTCGCCCAATCTTCTCCCTTCCCCTTGGGGAAGGGTTGGGGATGGGGGTTCGGCGGTGAGGGGGCAGGGCTACGTATCGGGCGTCGCACACCCATCCCCCAACCCGTTGGCGCTGTGCGCCAGCTTCGCTTCCCCTCTAGGGAAGGGGGGCGCGTCAGCGTTCGTTGAGGGCGATTGCGATTTCCTCGGCAATCACGGTCAGCACGCCGTCCAAATTCTCGAACACCTCGTGGTTCCAAAAGCGGATCACGCGGTAGCCGTGGGCTTCGATGATGCGCGTGCGGCCCGCGTCGGCGGGGCTGTCCGAATGCTGCCCCCCGTCGAGCTCGATGGCGAGGCGCAAGCTCCGGCAAGCGAAGTCGGCGATGAAGTTGCCGATGGGAAACTGCCGGGTGAATTTGACGCCTTCGAAACGGCTCGCCCGAAGATGCAGCCACAGGCGTTGTTCCGCTTCGGTCGGATTGTTGCGCAGGTTTCGCGCGAGGCCGGTCAATCGCTTTTCCGCCATTCTCGAACCCCCATCCCCAACCCCTTCCCCTCGGGGAAGGGGCTTTATAGTGCGAAAGCCGCCTAAATGCCCAAAAGAACAGACATTTCCTCGATCCTCGTCATTGGCGCTGGCCCGATCATCATCGGCCAGGCCTGCGAGTTCGATTACTCCGGCACGCAGGCGATCAAGGCGTTGAAGGAGGAGGGCTACCGCGTCATCCTCGTCAACTCGAACCCCGCGACGATCATGACCGATCCGGAGTTCGCCGACGCGACCTATATCGAGCCGATCACGCCTGAAATCGTCGCCAAGATCATCGCCAAGGAGCGGCCCGATGCGCTGCTCCCCACCATGGGCGGGCAGACCGCGCTCAACTGCGCGTTGAAGCTCGACGAGATGGGCGTGCTCGCCGAATACGGCGTCGAGATGATCGGGGCCAAGGCCGACGCGATCGATAAGGCCGAGAACCGCCAGCGCTTCCGCGATGCGATGGACAAGATCGGGCTGGAAAGCGCCCGCTCTGGGGTCGCCAACACGGTCGAGGAAGCCTTTGCCATCCTCGAACGCACGGGCCTGCCTTCGATCATCCGCCCCTCCTTCACCCTCGGCGGCACCGGCGGCGGGATCGCCTACAACAAGGCCGAATTCGAGAAGATCGTGCGCGAGGGCCTCGACGCCTCGCCCACCACCGAAGTCCTGATCGAGGAATCGCTCCTCGGGTGGAAGGAGTTCGAGATGGAGGTGGTGCGCGACCGCAAGGACAACGCGATCATCGTCTGCTCGATCGAGAACGTCGATCCGATGGGCGTCCACACCGGGGATTCCATCACCGTCGCCCCGGCGCTGACGCTGACCGACAAGGAATACCAGATCATGCGCAACGCGAGCATCGCGTGCCTGCGCGAGATCGGGGTGGAGACGGGCGGCTCCAACGTCCAGTTCGCGGTCAATCCCAAGGATGGCCGCCTGATCGTGATCGAGATGAACCCGCGCGTCAGCCGCTCCTCGGCGCTGGCGTCCAAGGCGACGGGCTTCCCCATCGCCCGGGTGGCCGCAAAGCTGGCCGTCGGCTACACGCTCGACGAGCTCACCAACGAGATCACCGGCGCGACGCCTGCCAGCTTCGAGCCCACCATCGACTACGTGGTGACGAAAATCCCGCGCTTCGCCTTCGAGAAGTTCAAGGGCGCGGCCAATGACCTTTCGACCGCGATGAAGAGCGTCGGCGAGGTCATGGCGATCGGGCGCAATTTCCAGGAGAGCGTGCAGAAGGCGCTGCGGGGGCTGGAGACCGGGCTCGACGGCTTTAACCGCGTGCCCGAGCTGGAAGGTGCGGGGCGCGACGTCATCACCGCCGCGCTCTCGCGCCGCACGCCCGACCGGCTGCTCAAGGTCGGGCAAGCCTTCCGCGAAGGCATGAGCGTCGAGGACATCGCCGCTGTCACCTTCTACGATCCGTGGTTCCTCCGCCAGATCGAGGCGATCATCGCCGCCGAGCGCGAAGTGCAGGCCGATGGCTTGCCGCGCGATGCCGCAGGCCTCAGGCGGTTGAAGGCGATGGGCTTTTCCGACAAGCGCCTTGCCACGCTGGCGGTGCGTTCGATCGGCGTGGCGGGCGGGCTCGCGGAGACGCAGGCCAAGCGTTCGGGCCTGCTCCACGATGCGCTCGTTGCCATGGCGGGGGCCACCAGCGAGGAAGAAGTGCGCGCGCTGCGCCACAAGCTCGGCGTCAATCCGGTGTTCAAGCGGATCGACAGCTGCGCCGCCGAATTCGAGGCGATCACGCCCTACATGTATTCGACCTATGAAGCTCCGAGCTTCGGCGAACCCGAATGCGAGGCCATGCCGTCTGACCGGCGCAAGATCGTCATCCTCGGCGGCGGTCCGAACCGGATCGGGCAGGGGATCGAGTTCGACTATTGCTGCGTCCACGCCTGCTTTGCGCTGGGCGAGGAATGGCACGGGCCGGCGTTCGAGACGATCATGGTCAACTGCAACCCGGAGACCGTCTCGACCGACTACGACACCTCCGACCGCCTCTATTTCGAGCCGCTGACAGCCGAGGACGTGCTCGAAATCCTGCGCGTCGAACAGCAGAACGGAGAACTCGTCGGCGTGATCGTGCAGTTCGGCGGGCAGACCCCGCTGAAACTGGCGCAGGCGCTGGAGAATGCGGGGATCCCGATCCTCGGCACCTCGCCCGACGCGATCGACCTTGCCGAGGACCGCGAGCGCTTCGCCAAGCTGGTCAACAAGCTCAAGCTCAAGCAGCCCGAAAACGGCATCGCCCGCAGCCGTGACGAGGCCGCTGCCGTGGCCGCCCGCATCGGCTATCCGGTGCTGCTGCGCCCGTCCTACGTGCTCGGCGGGCGGGCAATGGAGATCGTCGATTCCGAAGCGCAGCTCGACGACTACATCGCCACCGCGGTGAACGTGTCGGGCGATAGCCCGGTGCTGATCGACCAGTATCTGCGCGATGCGATCGAATGCGATGTCGATGCCCTGTGCGACGGCAGCGAGGTGCGCGTCGCGGGCGTGATGCAGCATATCGAGGAAGCCGGGGTCCACTCGGGCGATAGCGCCTGCACCCTGCCGCCCTATTCGCTTCCGCAAGACATCATCGCCGAGATGGAGCGCCAGGCCGAGGCGCTTGCCTTCGCGCTGGGCGTGAAGGGGCTGATGAACGTCCAGTTCGCGGTGAAGGACGGTGTGGTCTACCTGATCGAGGTCAACCCGCGCGCCAGCCGCACCGTGCCCTTCGTCGCCAAGGCCACCGGCCAGCCGGTCGCCAAGATTGCCGCGCGGGTGATGGCGGGCGAGCCGCTCTCTTCCTTCGAGCCGTTCAAGCGCGATCTGCCCTACATGTCGGTGAAGGAAGCGGTGTTCCCCTTCGCGCGCTTCCCCGGCGCCGATCCGGTGCTGTCGCCGGAAATGAAGTCGACCGGCGAGGTGATGGGGATCGATCGCTCCTTCGAGGCTGCCTTCCTCAAGTCGCAGATGGGCGCAGGGATGAAGCTGCCGCGCACCGGCACGCTGTTCGTCTCGGTCAAGGATACCGACAAGCCGCAGATCGTCGGCGGGGTGCGCCGGCTGATCGAGCACGGGTTCCGCGTGATCGCCACCGGCGGCACGCAGAGCTGGCTCGCCGAACAGGGGCTTCCCGTGGAGCGGGTCAACAAGGTGGCCGAGGGCCAGCCGCATATCGTCGACAAGATCATCGACGGTGACGTGGCGCTGATCTTCAACACCACCGAGGGCTGGCAGTCGCTGATGGATTCGAAATCGATCCGGCAGGCCGCGCTTGCGGGCAAGGTGCCCTACTACACCACTGCCGCTGCCTCGCTCGCTGCGGCGGCCGCTATTGTAGCCGTCGGGCCGGAGCAACTTGAAGTCCGCTCGTTGCAGGACTATTATAGCCAGTAACTGACCTCGCTCTCCCCGACATTCCGTTGCGTCGTGGCCGCGTTTCTTGAAAAATGCGGTCTTCAGGCAGTGGATTTGTTGTCTGTCGGGCAGGGCCAAGAGCAAAGCAGGAAGAGACAAAGGCAATGGCTACGATGGAAAAGGTCCCGATGCTGGCCGAGGGCTACGAGCGGCTTACCGCCGACCTCAAGACCCTGCGCGAGGAACGCCCGAAGATCGTCGAGGCGATCGAGGAAGCCCGCGCCCACGGCGACCTGTCCGAAAATGCCGAATATCACGCCGCCAAGGAGCGTCAGGGCCAGGTCGAGGCGCAGATTGCCGAGATCGAGGACAAGGTCAGCCGCGCGCAGATCATCGATCCGACCACGCTGTCGGGCGACAAGATCATCTTCGGCGCGACCGTGACCCTGCTCGACGAGAACGACAAGCCGGTGCGCTACCAGATCGTCGGCCAGACCGAGGCGGACGCCAACAAGGGCCGCATCAGCTACAACTCGCCGCTCGCGCGCGCGCTGATCGGCAAGCAGGTCGGTGACGAGATCGAGGTGACGGTGCCCTCGGGCGAGAAGTTCTACCTCGTCGACAAGATCGAGTTCATCTGAACCGCTCGCCGTTGATGGCCGCGCCCTCTGTCCGTCCATTGGCCGAGCGCAAGGTTGCGCAAGCTTTCATCGATGCCGGCGCGACCAGCATGGCCGATGCCATCCCCTATGTGCCTGCGCGCCCGAGCCGCGAGCGCGCCTTCGAGCGGCTGAAGGGCGCCGACGTTCTGCGGACCGACGGGCAGGGCAGGTGGTGGCTCGACGAGGCGCGCTGGCAAGGCCGCCGCTCCGACCGCCGGACGCGGGTGGTGCTGACGATGCTGGCGGTGGCCGCCGCCGGTGCCTTCGCCGCGCTGCGATAGGCCGGTCATTGGCGGGTCGTTGGCGGGTCATTGCAGGTTCGTTGGCTGTTTCACGTGAAACAGGTGCATGCCCTCTCAGCCTTCAGGCGAGCCGCTTGTCCATCGCGTAATTGTGGATCGCGACTTCGCGCCCGTCGTAATGGATCGTGAAATCGCGGCGTGCGACGAGGCGATAGCCTGCGCGTTCGAACACCGGCCGGGCCAGTTCGCTCGCCTCGGTGAAGAGGCGGGAAACATCCCGGTCGCGGGCCACCAGTTCGGCCTGCGCCAGCAGCATCCGCGCCAGCCCGCGCCCCGTGTGATCGGGGTGGCAATAGAGCATGTCGAGATGCCCGTCGACCTCGAGCAGGCAATAGGCCAGCGGCACATCGGCGGCATCCACCGCAAGCCGGATCAGATCGCCCTTCGCGGCGCGGGCAATGAACCGCTCCGGCCCGGGATGGCGTGCGGCCCAGGCGGCGATCTGCTCGGAGGAATAGCCGCGCGGGCCGGTCACCCGGATTGCGGCCAGCGTGAGTGCGCTGACCGCTGCGGCGTCGGCCTCGCGGAACGGGCGAAGGCTCACGTCCATCGCGCCCGCGCCGGCCTCAGTCTTCCGGGGTCAGCAGCTTGTGGATGTGGACCACGACATATTTCATCTCGGCATCATCGACGGTGCGCTGCGCCTGTGCGCGCCAGGCTTCGACCGCAGCGTCATAGGAGCTGAACACGCCGACGACGTGGATGCTTTCCGGGTCCTGGAATTCGAGCCCGCGCGGGTCCTTCACGCGGCCGCCCATCACGAGATGGAGTCGCTGGGTGGGGGTGGTTTCTGCCATGTTTGCCAAGTCCTTGGGGAGGAACGATGCGCGCCCCCTTAGCGCCCCCAGCGCCAAGGGCAAGAGCCCATCGGAGCGGCCCGGATCAGCTCTTGGTCTTGCTTGTCACGCGGCGCGCGGCACTGGTGGCCTTGCGCTTCGTCTCGCTTGCGGCCTTGCGGGCGGTGCCCGATACGCTGGCGGTGACATTGCGCGCCTTCTCGCCCGCCACCTCGGAGAGATCGCCGATCCGCTCCTGCCCGGCGCGGGCATTGTCGAGCACTTCGTCGATCACCTGCATCGCATAGGCCATCAGCGCATTGCCGATCAGCGCGCCGATCCGCGATCCGCCGGTTGCGGCCAGTTCCTTGACGCCCGAGGTGGCGCTGCTCGCCGCGCCCGAGGCTGCGGCGCTGACAGCCCCCGCGGCGCGGGCCGCGACCTTGCGGCCCGGGCGGGTGGCCAGCCCGACCAGCAGGCCGAGCGCGAGCGCGCCGCCGACCACCGCAAGCGGATGGGCGCGGGCATAGTCGGTGGCTGCCTCGGCTGCCTCGCGGGCCTGATCGGCGAGGCTCCGTTCGGCGTTGCGCCGCTCGGCCGCCTCGATGCGGGCGCGCAGCGAATCGCGCGGGGGACTGGAGAGATCGTTCATGCCGCCTGTTCCTCGATTTGCCCGGGGAGCGATGCCCCGCTGTCGTCGGTATCCTGTGCCTCCGCAGGGGTTAACGCCGCGTCGCCTTCTTCCTCGTCCGCATCCTCCAGCGCGGTCTCGATCAGATCGAGCACCGTGCCGCGCATCAGCCACAGCAGGATCGCGCCGATCACCAGCGCGATGATCCCGGGGTTGTCGGCGGCACTCGCCTTGGCCTGCGCCAGCACATCGCCGGCCCCGGCCTTGATGCGCGAGGTGACGGTGGTGCTGACGCTGGAGGACACGCGGCTTGCCACGCCCTGTTCGTCCAGCGCGGCGCGCAGGCGGGCAATATCCTCTTCCAGCACGGCGCGGGCGGCATCGCGCAAAGCGCGGTCTTCCAGGAAGGCGGGGGGCAGGGCGCTCATGCCCCGTCTCCCGTGCTGCCATCGAACAGCGCGGCGAGCAGCGCGCCGTCCTTCTTCGCGGAGAGCACCAGCCAGGCAACGCCCGCGAGCATCACCCCGACCACGATCGCGATCGCGCCCCATACGGTGACAAGCGGGGCGAGCGCGATCACCGCGCCCACTGCCAGCGCGATAAGCGCAATGTGAAGCAGCACCAGCGCCAGCACCAGCATGACCAGCGCGCGCCCGGCGGTCTTGCCAGCGAGATTGGCGCGCGTCTTCTGGAAGCGCGCCTCGGCCTCGGCATAGGTTCGCGCATCCTCGATCAGGATGGCGATATCCTCGCGCAGCGCGGCCAGTGCGTCGGCGGCGCCCGCCGTCTCATCGCCGGGCGCAGGATCGCCCGCCGGGGCAACCGGTTCCTCAATCGCGGGCTGTGGTTCCTGCATTGGCTGCCTTGTATCGACCAGCGTCCGGTTCCGCCTATTTGCGCTTGCCGCCGATCAGGCGGGCGAGGAAGAAGCCGACCACGGCGGCGATCCCGACCGCGACGCCGGGGCTCTTGCGGACCATTGCGCGGGCATCCTCGCCGAGTTCCTCGACGCTCTTGGAATCGAGCTTGGCCGAGGTTTCCTGCAATGTGCGCGAGGCCTTGCGGGCATAGTCGCCATATTGCTCGCCGAGCTTCTCGTCGATCTGGGCGGCGCTTTCGCCCACCACCTTGCCGAGGCTGGCGATCGCGTCGCTGGTGACCTTCTTGCCCTCGACCGCGAGTTCGCCCGCCTTGCCGAGCGCCTGTTCGCCATAGACCTTGGCTTCGGCGACCAGATCGGTGCCCTTGTCCTTGGCCTGCTCGCCATAGGCGCCGACGCGGGTGCCCGCTTCGGCGCGCAGCGCGGCAGCGCCCGCCTTGGCTTCCTCGAGTGCGGCGTTGAAGCGGCTCTTGGCGACAGCGGCGTTGCTGGTGGCGGTGGCGGCGAGCGGGGCCGCATCCTCGCCGCGCTTGGTCGCGCCGGTCTTGCGCGCGGGGGCCTTGGCCGGGCCGCTGGCCTTGGTGGTCGCGCCCTTGGCCGATTTCGCCGGGGTTTTCTTGGCTGCGGGTTTGGAGGGGGTGGTGTCTGCCATGGAAATGATCCTTTTCATGCGCGGGCTCGGCCCTCGTCTCCGGTCACGACCGCATCTGCCCTCGCGCTTGCGCAGGAGAGTTCCCGCGCATAGGGACGCTGGCGAAGGGCGTGATCCAGAATCAGGCCGCTCATAGTGTCTTATCATCCTACAACACATTCCTGCCGGAGCCAAACATGACCGCCATCATCGACCTGCACGGCCGCGAGATTCTCGACAGCCGCGGAAACCCCACCGTCGAGGTCGATGTGCTGCTGGAGGATGGCAGCTTCGGCCGCGCGGCGGTGCCCTCGGGCGCCTCGACCGGCGCGCACGAAGCGGTCGAACTGCGTGACGGCGATCCGGCGCGCTACCTCGGCAAGGGCGTGCTCAAGGCGGTCGATGCGGTGAATAGCGAGATCCGCGAACTGCTGATCGACAATTTCGACGCCGAGGACCAGCGCGACATCGATCTGGCGCTGATCGCGCTCGACGATACGCCCAACAAGGCGCGTCTGGGCGCCAACGCGATCCTTGGCACCTCGCTCGCCGTGGCCAAGGCTGCGGCCAATGCGCGCGGGTTGCCGCTCTATTCCTACCTTGGCGGGGTTTCGGCCCATGTGCTGCCCGTTCCGATGATGAACATCATCAACGGCGGCGAGCACGCCGACAATCCGATCGACATCCAGGAATTCATGATCATGCCGGTGGGCGCGGACAGCCTTGCCGAGGCGGTGCGCTGGGGCGCGGAGGTGTTCCACACGCTCAAGAAGGGGCTGCACCAGAAGGGCCTCGCCACCAGCGTCGGCGATGAAGGCGGCTTTGCGCCCGATCTCGCCAGCACCCGCGCCGCGCTCGACTTCATCATGGAATCGGTCAGCAAGGCGGGCTTCACCCCGGGCGAGGACATCGTGTTGGCGCTCGACTGCGCGGCGACCGAGTTCTTCAGGAACGGCAAGTACGATATCTCGGGCGAGGGCCTCAGCCTGTCGCCGGAAGAGATGGCCGACTATCTCGCCAAACTCTGCGCCGACTATCCGATCCGCTCGATCGAGGACGGCATGAGCGAGGATGATTTCGCGGGCTGGGCGGCGCTGACTGCGAAGCTCGGCAGCACGGTGCAGCTGGTGGGTGACGACCTGTTCGTGACCAACCCCGCGCGCCTGTCTGACGGGATCGGCCGCGGGCTCGCCAATTCGCTGCTGGTGAAGGTCAACCAGATCGGCACGCTCACCGAAACGCTCGCCGCGGTCGATATGGCGCACCGCGCGCGCTACACCTGCGTGATGAGCCACCGTTCGGGCGAGACCGAGGATGCGACCATCGCCGATCTCGCGGTCGCCACCAATTGCGGGCAGATCAAGACCGGCAGCCTCGCGCGCTCGGACCGGCTTGCCAAGTACAACCAGCTGATCCGGATCGAGGAAGAACTGGGCGACAGCGCTGTCTTCGCCGGCAAGGGCTGCTTCGGCGCGCGGGCCTAGAGATTTCCCACTGCGTCGAAGAATCGCTCCATCGCGGTGATGCCCTTGGCGGTCAGCCGCACCAGCACGCGGCGGTTGTCCTCGGTGTCGTTCTCGCGCACCACCAGCCCTTCCTCGGCCAGCACGCCGAGCCAGCGCAGCCCCGTGGTGGCGGGCGCGGCCGAGCCGATGCAGGCGCTCGATACCGAAACCGGCTTGCCCTCGGCATGGGCGATGTAGAGATCGAGCAGGATGTCCCACGCCGGTTCGCCGAACAGTTCGGGATTGCCGAAGATCGCGGCGCGCTTGCGCCTGAGGCCATAGGCCTGGCGGGCGAGCGCGAGGTAGCGCCGCTCGCTGCGCTGCTGCGGTCGGCCGATGGCTTCCGCGACGGTGCTTGCGGCCAGATCGCGCAGTCTTGCCGCAATCGTCGCCAATTCGTCGGCCAGCGGTTGCCGCACGGCCCCGTCGCTGTCCGGCGCATTCCCGCCAGCGGAATAGGGCGCGGCGTCAGGCATTCTCGGGGCCTTGCCGGGGGTTTGACAGATGGGGGGAACTAGGTTGAACCACGCAGGCAAATTAGCCCTGCGCTGCGGATTTGGCTTTAAGGGCAAATACGCAGGCCCCTCTTTTCACGGGATAAACCGTCGCGGCGGGGTGTCGCGTCAGGCAAGCGTCAGAGCGTCTCGCTCCGCGCCTGCTCCAGCCGCAACTGCTGGATCGCGGCATCGACATGGGCCGCGCCGATATGGAGGTTCATCCGGTCAAGTTCGGCCAGCTGGTGTTCCAGCGCGGCAATGACACGGGGCAGGCCGGAGCGATCCGGTGCCGGAGCGGTTATGGTGTTCAAGGCGATATCCCGAAGCTGGCTGCACGAAGCTGCTAACCCGTGCGACCGGCGAGCAACAGCAGAAGCTGGTCGGATATCGCGTTAATGGCTTACGGAAATCTACAGAGGGAAAATACGTAATCGGGGGCAGGTTTCAAAACGGAACAGACTGCCCCCCGATCCCTCAACCGAAACGTTCCTGCAATGCCATCAGGGCGAGCGCTGCCTTGGCCGCCTCGCCGCCCTTGTCCTTCTGGGCCGGATCGGCACGCACCAGCGCCTGCGCCTCGTTTTCGACGGTGAGGATGCCGTTGCCGATGGCGATGCCGTCCATCGTCAGCGCCATGATCGCGCGGGCGCTTTCGCCGGCGACGATCTCGAAGTGGTAGGTCTCGCCGCGGATCACCACGCCGATGGCGACGAAGCCGTCATAGAGATCGGCCTCGGCGGCGAGCGCGATGGCGCCCGGGATTTCGAGGGCGCCGGGGACCGTGAGCACCTCGACCTTGTGCCCCGCAGCCTCCAGCGCGGCGCGCGCGCCCGCGATAAGCATGTCGTTGAGATGGGCGTAGAAGCGCGCTTCGACGATGAGGATGCGGGCCATGATGGGTTACTCCGGAATGGGGTGGAAGTCGGTGATGGTCAGGCCATAGCCTTCGAGCGCGACCAGATCGGGGCGGCTGTTCGACAGCAGCACCATGTCGGTCACGCCGAGATCGACCAGGATCTGCGAACCGATGCCGATGCTGCGAAGCTCCTCGTCGCGGCTCCATTCGCCGGTGCCGACGCGGCCGGTGAGGATCACGATCACGCCCGAGCCATGATCGCCGATCGCCTGCATCGCGCGCTGGAGCGTGCGCTTGCGCGGGCCGGGCTGCCCAAGCACGTCGTCGAACACCGAGATCGGGTGGACGCGGGCGAGGGTGGGCTCGCCGGGGATCACGTGGCCCTTCTGCAGCACATAGGCCTCGTTGCCCTCGATCCGGTTGCGGTAGGTGATCATCCGCCACTGGCCGCCATAGTCCGAGGTGAAGGCCCGCTCGCCCAGCCGCTCGACCAGATGGTCGTTGCGCATCCGGTAGGCGATCAGATCGCGGATCGTGCCGATCTTCAGATCATGCTTGCGGGCGAAGGTCACGAGATCATCGAGGCGGGCCATGGTGCCGTCCTCGTTCATGATTTCGCAGATCACCCCGCTCGGGTTGAGGCCGGCAAGGCGCGAGATGTCGACCGCGGCTTCGGTATGGCCGGCACGCACCAGCACCCCGCCGTCGCGCGCCATCAGCGGGAAGACATGGCCCGGGGTGACGAGATCGTCCGCGCCCTTGGTCGCATCGATCGCGACCGAGATGGTGCGCGCCCGGTCAGCCGCCGAGATCCCGGTGGTCACGCCTTCCTTCGCCTCGATCGAGATGGTGAAGGCGGTCTGCATCGATTCCTTGTTGTTGCGGCTCATCGGTTCGAGTCCGAGCAGATCGACGCGCGCCTTGGCCAGCGCAAGGCAGATCAGGCCGCGCCCGTGCATGGCCATGAAGTTGATCGCCTGCGGGGTCGCCATCTGCGCGGGGATGATCAGATCGCCTTCGTTCTCGCGGTCCTCATCGTCGACAAGGATGTACATCCGGCCGTTGCGCGCCTCGTCGATGATCTCCTCGATGGTGGCGAGCACCGGGCGATCGTCATTGGCTTCGAGAAAGGCTTCGAGCTTGGCTAGCGTCTCGGCGGTGGGGTTCCAGCCATCTTCCCCGCAATCGCGCAGGGTGTTGGCGTGCAGGCCGGCGGCGCGGGCGAGGCCGGCGCGGGTCATCGTGCCCGATGTGACGAGATCGCGAACGCGTGTGATGAGCGATGTGTTCATGCGAGCGCTCTATCACACCGCGATGTGATTGCAAGCAAAGTGCGAGCGGCGGCTCCTAGAGGTCGGAACAGCGAATGCGGGTCCCGGCATATTCCAGCCGCGCGCGTTCGGCAGGGCGCGCCTCGAACACGTGCTTCGACCCGTCCTGCAGCGCCATGGTCAGCACGAAAGGGCCTTCCATCGTGCAGGGAAAGACGTCGCACATGGCATTGATGCGCTTGGCCTCCTCCTCCGAGTATTCGACCGGTTCGAGCTTGAAGCTGAAGCTGCTGCTTCCGCCCGTCACCAGACGCTGGGCGAGGTTGAGCGTCTGCATGTCGAAAGCACGCACGGTGCCTTTGACCTTCTTTTCTTTCATCGGCAGCTGCGCCGCCATGCGCTGGCAGAAGGAAGGCGCGGGCTCGGCATTGGCGGTCACTGCGCCAAGCGTCGCCAGGATCGTGGCAAGAGCCCGTCTCATGCGGCTCGTTTCCCCATCTTGTCGGCAAATTGCCCAAGGATTTCAGGCTTGGCCGTCAATAACGGGAGCCATGCCTCGAAGCAAGCGATGCGATGGAGGGGAAGGGGATGGTGGACGCACTAGGGCTCGAACCTAGGACCCGCTGATTAAGAGTCAGCTGCTCTACCAACTGAGCTATGCGTCCATTCCGACAATCCCCGATAAAGGGGCCGGAACCGCGATCCGAAGCGCCGAAGCTGCATCCCGATTCGCGTGAGGCGCTGCATTTAGCGCGTCCCGCCCCGATGGCAAGGGGCTAATTGCCGCGAAATCGCTCCTCAGGTGGTCAGCCCGCGGCGTGGGGCGTTCTGGTTCCAGCGGTTGACCATCATGAGGAGGCCGATGCAGATCATGTTGGTCATCATCGAGGATCCGCCATGGCTCATCCACGGCAGCGGGATGCCCTTGGCCGGGGCCATGCCCATCACCATCAGGAGGTTGATGGCGATGTAGAAGAAGATCGTCGCCGTCGCCCCGGCGGCCAGCAGCGCGGTGAAGCGGTCCTGCGACTGGCGCGAGACCTTGGTGCCCCACCACAGGATCATGCCGTACATCGTCAGCACGAACAGCCCGCCCATCAGGCCCCATTCCTCCGCCATGGTGGCGAAGACGAAGTCGGTATGCGGTTCGGGCAGATATTCGAGATGGCTCTGGGTGCCCGCGTTGAAGCCCTTGCCGAAGATCCCGCCCGATCCGATCGCGATTTTCGACTGGGCGATGTGGTAGCCCGCCCCCAGCGGATCGCTCTCGGGATCAAGGAAGGTGGTCACGCGCGCGCGCTGGTAGTCATGCAGGGCGAAGAAATAGATCAGGGGTGCGGCGGCAACAGCCGCGCCGCCGGCGGTCAGGAACCACCACAGGGGCAGGCCGGCCAGGAACATCACCACCACGCCGCCGAACGCAATCGCGACCGAGGTGCCGAGATCGGGCTGCATCAGCACCAGCCCCATGGGCAGGGCGATCAGGCCCCCGGCGGGCACCAGCGAGCGCCAGGTGCCGATCATGCCCGACGGCAGCGTCTCGTAGAAGCGTGCCATCGCCAGCACCACCGCGGGCTTCATCAGCTCGGATGGCTGGATGCGGATCGGCCCGAATTCGAGCCAGCGCTGGCTTCCCCCGCCGACCTGGCCGACCACCTCGACCCCCAGCAGCATCAGCAGCACAAGCAGATAGGCCGGATAGGTCAGCACCCGCACCGCCTCGCGCGGCATCGCGGCGATGATCGCAGTCATTACCATGAACACGGCAAAGCGGATGAAATGCGAGGTGGCGAAGGGCTCCATCGCACCGCCGCCTGCCGAATACAGCACCATGCCGCCGAACAGGGTGAGCAGCAGCACCGGGATCAGCATCTCCCAGGGCTGGCGGGCGATCGGGGCGGGGACAATCCCGCTGGACGTGCCGAACGTATCGTTCATTGCGCCCCGCTCTCGATGTTGGCGGGGCTGGCAGCGGGTGGCGCCGGTGCCGGGGAGGGCGCCGGTGCCGGAGTCTGCGTAGTGCCAGCCGGCGCGGCGGGAGTGCCAGCGGTGCCGGACCCAGTGACATCGGCATTGGGCGCGCCCGAAGGATTGGCCTCGGGCCGCGGTGCGATAACCTCCTCGGCAATCGCCTGCGACTGGCGTGCGGCCACGCGGGCCTCGGCCTCGACCCGGTCGAAGATATCCTCCTCGCGGCGTGGCGGGCGCGAGACGTTCTGGCCGCGCTCGGCAGCATAGGCGGCATAGCGCGCCTCCAGCCGCTGCTGCGCGGTGCCGCCCCATCCGGCCTCGAGCGCGCGCAGCGCGTCCATGCCCTTGGCCGGATCGAACAGGAAGGTCATCACGTCGCGCGCGATCGGATAGGCCGCGCCCGAGCCGCCGCCATGCTCGATCACCACCGCCCCGGCATAGCGCGGGTTGTCATAGGGGGCGAAGAAGATGAACAGCCCGTGGTCGCGATACTTCCACGGCCCCGACTTGCCGTTGGAGATCGACAGCGAGACGACCTGCGCGGTGCCGGTCTTTCCGGCCATCAGCGTGTTCTCGATCGGCAGGCGCGCGCGGCCCGCCGTGCCGGGGCCGTTGACGACGTCGCTCATCGCCTGGCGGACATATTCCACCTGTTCGGCCGGGAAGTCGATTTTGTCGAAGCCTTGCGGCTTGGTGTCGAGCGTCAGGCGCGGCATCACGTGCTTGCCGGTGGCCAGCCGCGAGGCCATCACCGCCAGCTGCAAGGGACTGGAGAGCATGTAGCCCTGACCGATCGTGGCATTGACCGTGTCGAAGGTCTGCCATTCGCGGCCCCACTTCTTCATCTTCCACGCCGGATCAGGGACGGTGCCGTAGAACTGGCTGGTGACCGGCAGGGGGAATTCCTGCCCCATCCCGCAGCGCCGCGCCATCTCCGCAATCGGATCCATCCCGACGCGCTGGGCCATGGCGTAGAAATAGACGTCGCAGCTCTGGTAGATGCCCTTGGCCATGTTGACTGCGCCGTGCCCGCGCCGGTTCCAGCAGCCGAACACGCGGTTCCCGACGCGCAGGCCTCCGCCGCAGAACACGGTTTCCTCCGGATCGACCCCGGCCTGCATCAGCGCCATCGACACCATCGGCTTGACGGTGGAGCCGGGCGGGTAGAGGCCCTTCAAGACCTTGTTGCGCAGCGGCACACGCTCGTCGTCGCGCAGCATGCCGTATTCGACGCTGCCGATCCCGTCGGAGAAGGAATTGGGATCGAAGCTGGGCATCGAGGCCATGCACAGCAGGTCGCCGCTGCGGCAGTCCATCACCACCACCGAGCCGCTTTCGAGGCCAATGCGCCGCGCGGCATAGTCCTGAAGCGGGCCGTCGATGGTGAGGCGGACGGGATTGCCCTGCACATCGTCGCGGGTTTCGAGATCGCGGATGATCCGCCCGCCCGCCGTCACCTCCACCCGGCGCGCCCCGGGGATGCCGCGCAGTTCCTTTTCGAACTGCTTTTCCAGCCCATCCTTGCCGATCTTGTAGCCCGGCGTGATCAGCAGCGGGTTGGGGTCCTTCTCGAATTCCTCGGCAGACGCAGGCCCGACATAGCCGATCAGGTGGCCGACGCTGGAGGCGGTGGGATAGAAGCGCGAGAAGCCGCGCTGGGGCACCACGCCCTGCAGATCGGGCAGGCGCACGCTGACGGCGGCGAACTGTTCGTAATCGAGCCCGCTGGCGACTTCGATCGGCTGAAATCCGCGCGCCTCGGCGACCTTGGTCTTGATGTCGGCAATGCGGGTCGGCTCCAGCGCCAGCAGTTCGCCAAGCTGGTCGATGGTACGCTCCGGATCGGTCAGGCGCTCAGGGATGATGTCGACCCAGAAATCGGCGCGGTTTGACGCCAGCGGGGCGCCGTCGCGATCGAGAATCCAGCCCCGCCGCGGCGGGATCAGCGTGAGGTTGACGCGGTTGCTTTCGGATTCGAGCCGGTATTTCTCGTTCTCGGCAATCGCGAGATAGGCCATGCGCCCGGCCAGCAGAACCCCGATGCCGCCCTGCACCGTGCCGATCAGCACCGAGCGGCGCTCGAAGGTGTCGCGCAGGATCGAAGGATTGATGATCCGTCCGGGGCGCCCCGGACGCTTCGGGCGCGAGAACAACGACTTCACCCGATCCTCCGCGCCCGGGCGAGCCGGAACCGGTCAAGGCTGGCCACCATGCGCGCCACTATCGGGTAAAGCAGCAAGGCCAGCAAGGCCTGCGGCAACGCCACCACCAGCATTTCCGGCGTGACCGGCGCGCCTGCGAGCATCAGGCCGGCGAGCCACACCAGAACGGCGGCGAGGCCTGCGGTGAACCAGTCCTGCCAGAAGCCGCGCCAGGGAAAGCGCGCCTCGATCAGCTCGATCGCGATCAGCGCCAGCGACCACAGCAGCATCGCGCTGCCGAAAGGCTGGCCGCTGAACAGATCATCGAAGGCGCCAAGCGGCGCTCCGGCCCACAGCGGCAGCAACCCGGGGCGCACCATCCGCCAGGCCAGCAGCATCAGCAGGCCGAGCGAGGGCAGCAGCGGCATGACATCGGCAATCAGCAACACCGGCAGCAGCGAGGCGAGCATGATCGAGAGATAGGGCACGCTGCCGACCCGGATCGGGGACTGGGTGCGGTTGATGCGGCTGCCATAGCGATCGGCCCGGGCATGCGGGTTGAGCCGCTCCATCACTGGCCGCCCTGTTCCGGGTCGGGAGAGGCGGTGGCGGAAGGCGAGGGGGAAGGCGCGGCCGCCGCAGCCGGCGGGGCAGCCGCGTCCGCGTCATCCGCATCGCCCGATGCCGTGCGCTGCGCATGCAAGGCGGCAACCGCTTCGGGCTGGTGCACCGGCTCGACCGCGACAAAATTGGTGGCGGAGGGTTCGGCCACCAGCCTGGCGATGCCGCCATCCGGGGTGGTCTTGGTGATCACCGCAACTGCTACGCCCGGGCGGTAATAGCCGCCGGCGCCGCTCGTCACCATCAGATCGCCGGGCTTCAGGGGATTGATCCCGAGATTGACGAGCCGCACCCGCAAAAGGCCGTCCCCGCGCCCTTCGGCAAAGGCGACCACATCGCCCTTGGCGCGGCGCACCGGCAGCACGCTTTCGCTATCGGTGAGCAGCAGCACCCGGGCCGAGGCGCGGCCGGTCTCCAGCACCCGTCCGATCACGCCGCGCTCGGACAGCACCGGCATGCCCGGCCTGACGCCATCACGGCTGCCGGCGCCGAGAAAGGCGAAACGGCGCCCGCTGGTCGCGGTGGAGCCGACCAGCCGCGCGACCGCGACCGGCTTGACCGCCTTGTCCTGCAATCCGAGCAGCGCCTTCAGGCGCCGGTTCTCGGCCTTGACGGCCTCCGCCTCGGCAAGCCGGATGCGCGCCAGTTCCATTTCCTCGCGGAGCGCCGCGTTCTGGCTGCCGGCGCGGAGGTAGCCCGCGATTCCGTCGAAGAACCCCTGCTGGCCGCTGCGGGCCACCGCCGCCGCCTCGCCAGCGGGCGCGACCGCATCGCCGGCAAGGCCGCGCAAGGGGGCGAAGGCGGAAGGCTGCCACAGCGACAGCAGCAAGAGCGCGAGCCCCAGCAAAGCCCCCGCTCCGGCCAGCAGGTAGCCGGTGAACAGCGAGAACTGCGCCTTCTTCGAGAAGCCCGACCGTCGCGATGAAGGCGGCGCCATGGCTTGTCGTCCCTTCTGCCAGATCCCCCGGCGTCAGGCCGATGCGGCTTACGCCGTCATCAGCACGCCGCGATAGACCGGATCTTCCATCGCGCGGCCGGTGCCGATCGCGACGCAGGTGAGCGGATCCTCGGCAACCGAGACCGGCAGGCCGGTTTCCTCGCGCAGGTGCTCGTCGAGGCGGCGGATCAGCGCGCCGCCGCCGGTCAGGACGATGCCCTGATCGACGATGTCGGCGGCGAGTTCGGGCGCTGTGTTTTCCAGCGCGATGCGCACGCCTTCGACGATCGCGCCGATCGGTTCGCTCAGCGCCTCGGCAACATGCGCCTGGTTGATGGTGATTTCCTTGGGCACACCGTTGACGAGATCGCGGCCCTTCAGGGTGATCGTCTCGCCGATCCCGTCTTCGGGGATCATGGCGATGCCGTAATCCTTCTTGATCCGTTCGGCGGTGGCGTCACCGATCAGCAGGTTATGGTGGCGGCGCACGTAGCTGACGATGGCTTCGTCCATCTTGTCGCCCCCGGTGCGCACCGAGGTGGTGTAGGCCAGGCCGCGCAGGCTCAGCACCGCAACTTCGGTGGTGCCGCCGCCGATGTCGACCACCATCGAGCCGACCGGCTCGGTCACCGGCATATCCGCGCCGATAGCGGCGGCCATGGGTTCGAGGATCAGGTGGACTTCCGATGCGCCCGCGTTCGAGGCGGCGTCGCGGATCGCGCGTTTTTCCACCGAGGTCGAGCCCGAGGGCACGCAGATCACGATTTCGGGGTAGCGGAACAGGTTGCGCTTGCCGTGGACCTTGCGGATGAAGTGCTTGATCATCTCTTCGGCGATTTCGATGTCGGCGATCACGCCGTCGCGCAGCGGGCGGATCGCCTCGATGCTGTCCGGGGTCTTGCCCATCATCATCTTGGCGTCATCGCCCACGGCCTTCACGCGCTTGATCCCGTTGATCGTCTCGATCGCGACGACCGAAGGCTCGTTCAGCACGATCCCCTGATCCTGCACATAGACGAGGGTATTGGCGGTGCCGAGATCGATCGCCATGTTCTGCGAGCCGAACTTGAATAGATTGGACAGGAAGCTCATGGGTTTTGGTGTTCCAGTGGTGGCGGGGCGGGGCTGCAGGCCATAGATGGGGATGGCTGCAGGGGATTTCGACCCGGTTATGACATCAAGCCTCGCGCCTAGCGAATCCGCAGACAAAACGCCAAAATAATTATGGCCGCGCTTGGTGATTTCTGGGGTGTTCCCCTCGAATTTGCGACCATCGCCCGTTAGCGTGCGACAAATGCCCGAAATCCGCCGCCTCCCGTCTGCTCTGGTGAACCGCATTGCCGCGGGCGAGGTGGTCGAACGCCCGGCTGCGGCCCTCAAGGAGCTGGTCGAGAACGCCATCGACGCCGGCGCGCGGCGAATCGGGGTGGTGCTGGCCGACGGGGGTTTGCAGCGCATCGAAGTGGTCGATGACGGCTGCGGGATGGGGCCGGAGGCGATGGCCCTGGCGCTCGAACGCCATGCCACCTCGAAGCTGCCCGATGCCCTGATCGGCCCCGACGGCGCGATCGAGCTGGTGACGACGCTGGGCTTTCGCGGCGAGGCGCTGCCGAGCATCGCCAGCGTCGCGCGCCTCACCATCGAGAGCCGTGAACAGGGCGCTTCAGAAGGCTGGCGGCGCGTGGTCGATCACGGCGCGCTGCTGGCGGACGAGCCCGCCGCGCTCCCGCCCGGCACCCGCGTTCGCGTCGAGGAGCTGTTCGCCAAGGTGCCCGCGCGCCGCAAGTTCCTGCGCTCGGCCCGCAGCGAATATGCCGCCTGCCTCGATGTGGTGAGGCGCCTCGCGATGGCGCGGCCGGATGTTGCCTTCACGCTGGAGACCTTGGGCGACGGCACGAAGCGCACGGTCCTCAATCTGCAAGCTGACGAGGAACTTGCGACTCGCGTGGCGCGGATCATCGCGCATGAATTGAAGGACAACTCGGTCGCAATCGAACTCGAACGCGACACGCCCCACGGGGTCATGCGGCTGACGGGCGTGGCGGGCCTGCCGACGTGGAACCGCGGGGTGGCCGATCACCAGTATCTCTTCGTCAATGGCCGTCCGGTGAAGGACCGGCTGCTGGTCGGTGCGGTGCGCGGGGCCTATGCCGACATGCTCGCACGCGACCGCCACGCGGTGCTGGCGCTGTTCCTCGACCTGCCGCCGCAGGATGTGGATGTGAACGTCCACCCGGCCAAGACCGAGGTGCGGTTCCGGGATAGCGCGGGGGTGAGGGGGTTCATCGTCTCGGGCCTCAGGCAGGCGCTGGCGACGGGCGACCGGCGCAGCGCGCAGGGGCCGGACCGTGGCGCGATGGCGCGGTGGCAGGCGGAGCCGATAATGGAGCAGGGCGACCTTCTCCCCTCTCGCTTGCGGGAGGGGGCGGGGGTGGGAATGTCCCAAGCGCCGCTCTGGCCCCAACAGGCCCACCCCAACCACGATACCCGCCCCGGCCCAGGAGCTGGGGGCGAGCGGGAGGGGCTATTGCTGCGCGAAGCCGCGCTGGCATGGTCACAGCCTCAGGGCCGCGCCGAGGAAGCCGCACCCGTCCCCGCCGAAGCCCAAGCCTACCCCCTCGGCATCGCCCGCGGGCAAGTGGCCAACACCTATATCGTCGCGGAGGCTGCCGACGGGCTGGTGCTGGTCGATCAGCACGCCGCGCACGAACGCCTCGTCCTCGAACGCCTGCGCGCTGCCGGAGCCGACGAGAGCGTGCGCCGCTCGCAGGCGCTGCTGGTGCCCGATGTGGTGGAGATGGACGAGGTCGATTGCGACCGTCTGGAAGACGCCGCCGGAGGCCTTGCGCGCTATGGCCTCGTGATCGAGCGCTTCGGCCCGTCCGCGATGTTGGTGCGCGCGGTGCCCTCGGCCATCGCCAAGGCCGACACCGCCAAGCTGCTCACCGACCTTGCCGACGACATCGCCAAGCATGGCAAGCAGGAGGACAGCGGCGCGCTGCTCTTGGCCGAGCGGCTTGAACTGGTGCTGGCGACGATGGCCTGCCACGGCTCGGTGCGGGCAGGGCGGGTGCTCAGCGTGGCGGAAATGAACGCCCTGCTGCGCGAGATGGAGGCAACCCCGCGTTCGGGCCAGTGCAACCACGGGCGGCCGACCTGGGTGAAGCTCAGCATGGAAGATGTCGAGAAGCTGTTCGGGCGGCATTGAGGGCAGCACCAACGCCCAATTCGTCACCCCGGACTTGATCCGGGGTTAGGCTCCCTTTCCCACCTTGACCAAGAAAGCCAAGCCCCGTGTCAAGCACGCGGCGACGGGGCGGGGATCAGACGTTGAACTTGAACAGCAGCACGTCGCCGTCCTGCACCACGTATTCCTTGCCTTCCTGCCGCAGCTTGCCCGCTTCCTTCGCGCCCGCTTCGC
>VFQO010000500.1_pt1 | contig 41347 bp, 29 predicted proteins | sample 3512331 | NCBI WGS metagenome assembly VFQO01 (sample SAMN10412371, study PRJNA504923) | tailings metagenome | isolation source: Replicate 3 from Balatoc abandoned mine | place: Philippines: Itogon, Benguet | collected 2017-08-28 | reverse complement strand
TGCAGCCCATTCCTGCAGCGGTGACCGCCTGGCGATAGACATGATCGGTCACGTCACCCGCCGCAAACACGCCGGGGATGACGGTCTTGGGCGTGCCGGGTTCGGTCAGCAGATAGCCGCTCTCATCCATCGGCAGTTTGCCCACAAACAGTGAGGTCGCCGGCGCGTGGCCGATGGCGACGAAGGCTCCGTCGACTTCCAGCGTCGACGCGTCCCCCGTGACCGTGTCGGTCAGCGCGAGATGGTGGAGCATCCCGTTTGCGCCCGCCTCGAAGCTGTCGACGCCTTTGTTCCAGAGCACGGTGATCTTGGGATTGGCGAACAGCCGCTCCTGAAGAATCTTCTCGGCGCGCAGGCTGTCGCGGCGGTGGATCAGGGTCACGTTGTCGGAGTGGTTGGTGAGGTAGAGCGCCTCTTCCACTGCGGTATTACCGCCGCCGATCACCGCCACGCGCTTGCCGCGGTAGAAGAATCCGTCGCAGGTCGCACAGGCCGACACGCCCTTGCCGCCCAGCTCCATCTCGCCCGGAGCACCCAGCCACTTGGCCTGCGCGCCGGTGCAGATGACGAGGCAATCGGCGATGTATTCGTCCCCGCTGTCACCGACAGCGCGGAAGGGCGAGCCGTGGTCGAGATCGACCGAGACGATCGTGTCCCAGATCATCCGCGTGCCGACATGTTCGGCCTGCGCGCGCATCTCCTCCATCAGCCACGGCCCCTGCACCACGTCGCGGAAGCCGGGATAGTTCTCGACATCGGTGGTGATGGTCAGCTGGCCGCCGGGCTGAAGGCCCTGCACGACGATGGGCTCCAGCATGGCGCGCGCGGCGTAGATCGCGGCCGAATAGCCTGCCGGGCCGGAGCCGATGATGAGCATCTTGGTGGTGTGGGTCGCCATGACGGGTGCCTCTGGTGAAGTTCAGGGGAGCGATATGGGGATTTCGGGCGCGTTTGTCACGCCACCAGCTTGGCTCTGAGACGCTGTTTTCTTGCCTCGTCCACACCTAATATTGTCGCCAGATAGGCATCGAGTGATCCGTGATCGCGTGTCACCTCTGCGATGTAAGTGTCTATATATTCTGGTAAAACACCCATCAGATTGTGCAACGCCTCAGGCTCGATCGCCCCGTAATGCGCTTCCATCCTTGGGAGCGATTGGCGTTCGAGGATCTCGCGGGTCGGCGCATCATTGGTGAGCAGGAATTCTCTCACGATATCATCGTGATGCACGCCGAGGACGTGGAGCAGCAGGCTTGCCGCGATGCCGGTGCGGTCTTTCCCGGCGAAGCAATGCACGAGGCTACCGCCGTCATTTTCATCCAAGGCATTGAAATACCGTGTGAACATTGCAATCATCGCCGGGTTGACCGGCATCCGCGTATAGACCGCCAGCATCCGCTCGCGCGCCTTTTGCGGGGTCATCACTACCTGCCCACCCCCGCCTTCATGCGGCGGCGAGTTGCTGGTTTCTCCATCGTGAGCAATGACTTGTGCGGCGAAGTTCGGATGACGTCTGCACGGGAACCCCTCCCGCTCGCTCACTCCCCGCAGGTCGATCACGGTACGGATATCAAGCGCGTGGAGCAGCGCCAGATCATCGTCGCTCGCTTCCATGTGCTGGCCTGAGCGGAACAGCACGCCGCTGCGTACCCGTCCACCGCCTGGTATGACATAGCCGCCATAATCTCTAAGATTATGAATGCCTTGTGTTACAAAGAAGGGGCCGATGCGAGCGCTGTTGGACGCCGCTTGCAGAGAATCGCTGGTCATTACGGGCGACAGTGGCAGTGCGACACAACCGGGGCAATACCGCGACATAACCCGCCGACAACGGAACAACCACTGAGGTACGACCCGCCGATAGCGCATTCTAGGGAGCATTGCGAAGCGGCCAGTCAGGCCCTGCCGAACCGCCTCGCAGCGAATCCGGCATTTCCCCACAGCTCAACTGCAACGCCCCTCGCCATGACCCGGATCCTGTTGCCCGGTCAGCCGATGACGGTCGCTACGTACCTTAAGCCGCAGCCGCCTGCCTCTGCCCGGCAAGCAACCCGCGTCCGATCACTTGCGCCTGAATCTCAGCTGCGCCTTCGAAGATATTGAGAATCCGCGCATCGCATAGCACCCGACTGATCGGATATTCGAGCGCATAGCCATTGCCGCCGTGGATTTGCACCGCATTATCCGCCGCGCTCCATGCCGTACGCGCGCCGAGCAGCTTGGCCATCCCGGCCTCGATATCGCAGCGCGCGCCCGAATCCTTGGCGCGAGCGGCGGCATAGGTCAGCTCGCGCGCCATGACGATTTCCACCACCATCAGCGCCAGCTTGTCGGCGACGCGCGGGAATTGGGTGAGCGCCTGTCCGAACTGCTTTCGCCCCTGTGCGTAATCGAGCGCCAGATCGAAGGCGTTCCAAGCCACGCCCACCGCACGGGCGGCGGTCTGGATGCGGGCGCCTTCGAAGGTGCGCATCAGCTGCTTGAAGCCCTGCCCCTCCGCCCCGCCGAGCAAGCCCTCTGCCGCCACGGCAAAGCCATCCAGCCCCAGCGCATATTCCTTCATGCCCCGGTAGCCGAGCACTTCGATCTCGCTCCCCTCGATCCCAGCATCGGGGAACGGCGTGCAGTCGGAGCCGCGCGTTTTCTCGGCCAGCAGCATCGACAGCCCGGCATAGCCCGCCACGGCAGGATCGGTGCGCACCAGCATGGTCATCAGGTCGGCGCGGGCGGCGTGAGTGATCCAGGTTTTCGCGCCCGTCACCAGCCAGCTACCATCGCTCTGGCGTTCACCGCGTGTTCGCACCGCAGCGAGGTCGCTCCCGGTATCAGGTTCGGTGAACACGGCGGTCGGCAGGCAGGAGCCATCGGCAATCCGGGGGAGATATGTCGCCTTCTGTTCGGGCGTGCCGTTCTCGGCGATCAGCTCGCCAGCGATTTCCGAACGCGTGCCGAGGCTCCCGGCGCAAATCCACCCGCGCGACAATTCTTCCGAGACCACCGCCATCGCCAGCTTACCCAGCCCGAGGCCACCGTGCGCCTCAGGGATGCACACCCCGAACACGCCGAGCGCCGCCATCTCGGCAATCACGGCATCGGGAATCAGCGCGTCGGCCAAGTGCCATTGGTGCGCGTGGGGCGTAATTGCGTCGGCAGTGAAGGCGCGCAACTGGTCCCGGACCTGATCGAGAGCGTCGTCGCCCAAGGTTTCATCGGGCCGCACCCCGTCAGCCAGCAGCGCGGCCAAGGCAGCGCGGGTTTCAGCGCAATTGCCCTCAGCCAGCAGGCGCGCCGTGGCCGGATGCGCGGCGAAGGCGCGAGCTTCAGCCTCGGTGCCGAAGGCGGCAGGGCGCACCACTTCATTCGCGCTCATCGGCAAACCGGACGCGATCTGGGCGAGGTATTCGCCAAAGCCGATCCGCACGACGAATTCCTCGGCCGCGCCGAACCGGCCGGCAGCCTCCGCCCGCACCGCCCAGTCCAGCGTGGCTTCCAGCGCCGCGATGCTCGCCGCAATCCAGGCGAAGCCGTGGACCCGGTGCTGCTCGCGCGCCAGCAGCGCTGGATCGACCGCGCCCCCGGGCGCAACCACGCCCGCCACCACCTGCCGCACAGATTCCGAATATTCGCGCGCCGCTATCAGAGAAGCGCGCGCCACTGCCATCCATTCGCTCATGCCAGCGGTGCTAGCAGAGCAGGTGCCAGCAAGCGAACCCGCAAAATTACGTCAGAATCCCACCCATGTTGCTGATGGGTGACAGTTTGCCGCGCGAATGGCGCCACCACCTGCATATACGTAGAATGACCACTTACCACCGAAACCCCCAACCGTAATACCGGGTGTGACGACGCCGGGGGCGCTGGCGCGCGTCGCAACGCAATTGGGGCAGGCAGGCAAAGGGCAACAACGCCCGGCCACCGGACCTAGCGCAGGAAGGACCGTACAGAGCACGCCCGGCGGGGGGATCAACTCTCGCACCGAGGCGGCGCATCTGGCGACGACGGCACGGCACTGCAATGCCACGTAGCATCGCAGGCCTTGTCCCGATCACACCTACGCGAGGACACATCATGCGTATTACGAAGCTCTCTCTCCGTTCGTCGTCGCTTCCCGCGCTCGCTGCCGCGCTGCTGGTCGCCGGGCTTGCTCCGTCGCAGGCCTATGCGCAGGACAGCGTAGCCGAAGACGATCCCGCCGCCGAAGATGGGGAAAAGGCGATTGTCGTCACCGGTTCGCGCATTGCCCGCGATCCCACCATTGGTTCAGCCGCGCCAATCCTTGCCGTAACGGCAGAGCAATTGCAGCGCGCGGGCACGGCCGACGTGGTCGATACGCTGCGTGACATTCCCTCGCTGTCGACGTCGACATCAACCGAAGGTTCGCTCGACGGGGTGTTTTCGCAAGCGGTCGGGCAGTCGATCCTCAACCTGCGCGGATTGGGCTCAAACCGCACGCTGGTGCTGGTCAATGGCAAGCGTCACGTTTCGGGCGTTGCCGGCGAACAGGCCGTCGATATCAACTCGATCCCCACCGCCCTGATCGAACGGGTCGAAGTGCTGACCGGCGGGGCCTCGTCGATCTATGGCGCGGACGCGGTCACCGGTGTGGTCAACTTCGTGCTGAAGGATGATTTCGAGGGGCTGCAGGGCAACATCCAGAGCGGCATATCGTCCGAAGGCGATGCGTGGCGCATCAACGGCGACTTGACCTGGGGCACCAATTTTGCCGACGGTCGCGGCAATATCGTCATCTCGGGCGAATATGCCCGTAATGACGAAATGCTGTTCGGCGACCGGGCTTTCTCGCGCGACAACAACATCGCTGCGAACCAGAACAACCCCGCCCTGCGGTTCCAGGCGGGCGACATCAACGCCAACACGCCCAACTTCCGCAATTTCTTTGCCGTTGGCGTGGGCGGGTTCCCGACCGGGTTCCTGATCCCTTCAGGCGGATCGCTGAACGACTTCATCGACAACTACACTGATGCCTTCGGCGCCGCCCCGGTGCTTACGTCGGCGGAACAGGCGCTGATCGACCGCGCGACTAACGCCTCGCGGCGCTTCATTGCGCGCAAGCCTACCTTCTCGCTGTCGTCGGCAGGCGGCGTAATCGCGCCGGGCAGCATCGGTCTGTCGGACGGGCCGGACATCAACAACAACAACATCCCCGATTGCCTTGAAAGCTCGGTCGGCTTCAACTCAACCTTCAATAACGGCGCCTTCGGCCTTGCGGGCGGCTGCGCGGTCATCAATGCCGATGGTTCGCTCGGCGTGTATCAGGACGGAACCATCACCGGGCTGTTCAACGCCTTTGGTGGCCCTGGCATCCCGAACGGTTTCAACGAAACGTCGCTGATCCCCGAAACCGAACGCTATTCGATCAACGCCAACCTGAGCTTCGAAATCTCGTCGGAGGCTGAATTCTTCTTCGAAGGCAAGTTCGTCTCGAACACCGCCGAATTCCAGGGCCAGCCGAACACATTCTACGATTTGCTGACGATCCGCGGGGACAACCCCTTTATCACACCGGCGCAGCGGCCGTATGTCAGCGAGCTGTTCTTCGGTGATGGGACGCAGGACGGGTTCTACATCACCCGCGACCCGGCTGACCTTGGCCCCAACCGTGACCGCAACGAGTTTGAAACCTACCGTTTCGTCGCCGGCCTGCGCGGCGATATCACCGATCATTTCGCGTACGAAATCAGCGGCAATTACGGCAAGTTCAAGCAGACCAGCATCGATAACAACCGCGTCATCACTGACCGGTTCTTCGCTGCGATTGACGCTGTGTCCGGCCCCGGCGGCTCGGCGATCTGCCGTTCGGACATTGATCCCACCCCGCCTGCGACCACTCCCTTCGGTATCCCCGCAGGCGATCCGGGCTTCTACACCTTCAATCCCGGCGACGGTCAGTGCAAGCCGGCCAATATCCTTGGCGGTGTCGGCTCGATCAGTCAGGACGCGATCAACTTCATAACCGCTACGGTGACCAACGAATTCGTGCTCGAACAGATGGTGTTCGACATGATCTTCACCGGCGATACCGGTGCCATCTTCGAACTGCCCGGCGGGCCGATCGGCTTTGCCGCAGGCTTTGAATTCCGGGAGGAAAAAAGCAGCTCCAACTTCGATCCGCTGGTGCGCGGGGTGATCCCGGTCACCACTGCGTTCGGTGATGAAGGCCAGCAGGTGGGCGATGCCACTGGCGGTGTGCAGAACTCGCTGGTGTTCGACCCGGCGTCGATCATCAGCAATGCTGGCGGCGAATTCACCGTCTATGACGTGTTCGGCGAAGTGCGCGTGCCGATCCTTGCCGGTGTGCCATTCGCCGAAACGCTCGAAGTGAGCGGGGCTGCGCGCTATTCGAACTACTCGACCGTGGGCAGCACCTTTACGTGGAATGTCGGCGGGCTGTACGCGCCCACGAAGGACATTCTGTTCCGTGGGACCTACGCCGTCTCCGTGCGCGCGCCCAACATCAACGAGCTGTTCAACCCGCCGCAGGGCGCCTTCTTCCGCCCGAACGATCCATGCGATGTTGGCAACCTTGTCGAAGCGGATGATCCGGCGCTGCGGCAGGCAAATTGCACAGCCTTCTTCCAAGGCATCGGGTTCGATCCCACCTTCGGCACCGGGACGTACAGCTATGTCGATCCGCTCACCGCGCGCTTCTCCGGCTCGATCAGCGGCAACCCAGCGTTGAACGAGGAAACCGCCACCACCTGGACGGTCGGCGCGCAGATCACGCCCACCTTCATTCCCGGTCTGATCGTCAGCGTCGATTACTACAACATCGAGCTTGAGGACGCGATCAACGCCGTGGCGGCACAGGACATCGTCGACAACTGCGTCGACAGTGCCAGCATTGCCAACGGGTTCTGCGATCTGTTTGATCGCAACTCCAACACCGGCGGCTTCACCTTCCTGCGCCAGACCTCGGTCAACTTTGCCCGACAGGAGACCGCCGGGGTCGAAGCCGCGCTGCAATATGGCTTCGATCTGGGCGAACATGGCTTCACCCTCAACGCCAACGGCACTTGGGTGGAAAAGCTCAACAACTTCTTCGATCCGTCGGACCTGACCTTCATTGATCCCGAACTGGGCGAAATCCAGCGTCCCGAATGGGCGGCGCAGGGTGCGTTCACGTGGGACTGGAAGGGTCTTGCGCTGACCTGGTCGACCACGTGGCTCGACGTTCAGGGGCTGCGCGGCGTGGAAATCGAAGATGTCGGCCCCACCGGCAGCGACACCTATTCGCCCGAAAACGGGCTCGCCAGCGACACCTTCATTCACGACATCGCCTTCAGCTACGATGCGAGTGAGCGGTTCAGCATCTATGGCGGGGTGAACAACGTCTTCAACAAGAAGCCATTCATCACCGAACAGGCCTTCCCGGTCAGCCCGGTGGGGACGTTCTTCTACCTCGGGGTGCGCGCCTCGATGTAACGACGTCGGCTTTCGGGCCAGAAAAGCGGGCGGGACAGTGCAGACTGTCCCGCCCGTCTTCGTATCCGTCGCCCGCGTTACTCGTAAGTGCCCAGCAATCCGCGCGCGACCACCCAGTTGTGGATCTCGCTCGGGCCGTCATAGATGCGCATGGTGCGCAGCTTGTTGCTCATCAGGTAGAGCGGCAATTCGCGGGTCATGCCCATCCCGCCGAACAATTGCATGGCGTGATCGACGATCTCGTAGGCGCTTTCGATGCAGAAGCTCTTGATCATCGAGATTTCGCTGCGGGTATCGCGGCCTTCGTCGATCTTCCACGCGCAGTCATAGGTCATCAGCCGCATCGCGTGGATCTTGGTCGCGGCGTCGGCGATCCAGTTCTGCACCGTCTGGCGCGATGACAGGGGCTTGCCGAAGGTGGTGCGCTGCGGCGCATAGTCGATCATCATGTCCAGCGCGCGCTGCGCCATGCCGATTGACCATGACGCCATCTCGATCCGCCGCGTGCCCAGCCGCACCTGCATCGGCGCAAAGCCCTGCCCGCGCGTGCCGAGCAGCTTCCACCCCGGCACCCGGCAATCGTCGAGTGCGATTTCATAAGTCGACGTGCCGTCGATCATCGGGATCTTGCGCAGCACGTTGAAGCCGGGCGTGCCCTTGTCGACCAGAAACGCCGACATGCCGTTGCGGCCATTGGGATTCTTGTCGGTCACCGCCATCAGGATCGTGAAGTGCGCCTCGGCCCCCTTGGTGATCCAGATCTTGCGGCCGTTGATGATCCAGTCGTCACCATCCTGCACCGCGGTGGTGATCATCCGCTGCGGATCAGCCCCGGCGCCGGGCTCTGAAATGCCGATAGCGCTGATCGTCTCGCCGCGCACATAGGGCTCAAGATAGGCTTCGCGCTGGCGCTCATCGGCGGCGACCATCAGCATCCTGAGGTTGGGCGAATCGGGCGGGAGGTAGTACGGCACGACCGTCTTGCCGAGCTCCTCGCTCACGCCGACCATCGCCACCATCGGCAGGTTCATGCCGCCCACTTCCTCCGGCGCGTCGAGACCCCACAGGCCCAGCTCGCGGCTGACCGCATCGACCTTCGCCGTCTCCTCGGCGGTGAGATAGGTGCCCTGCCCGATGTTTTCGCGGGCGATCACCGCCTGTTCAAACGGCATCAGCTGATCGCGCACGAACTTGCCGACCAAGTCTTTCAGCATGGTGTGTTCGTGACTGAGCTCGAAATTCATTGCCTCTGTCCCTGCCTATTGGGGTGTCTGCTGGCCCCCTGACACCACACAATACGCACCCTGTCATCCGCAGGATTGAGAGGGGACGGCGATTTTTCGACGCGGTCACTGCATCGCGCCGCGCATGCCGGCGTCAGCACGGCTGGACAGCGGCAGGCGCAGGCACGCTTGACGCACTACACAAAGTCACATAACTGCATAGGTGCAAGTCTGCGACAATTTGCAGGCTTTGGAGGATACCATGCCCAGTCGGCTGATCGTGTCGCGTGAGCTTGCGGACTTGTTGAAATTGCTCGCCCATGCTGATCGTCTGCGCCTGATCGAAGAGCTCCGCCTTGGCGAAAAGGACGTCACCAGCCTTGCTGTGGCCCTTCAGCTGCCAGCTACGCGCGTCTCCCAGCATCTTGCGCTGCTGCGCGCGCACCGCCTTGTTGAGGAACGCCGCGATGGGCGTTCGCACTTCTACCGCCTGGCTCACGCCCATCTCGCCGACTGGATTCTCGACGCGCTTCCCTTCGTCGACATTCGCAAGCGGCTGGAAGAGGCCGACCATATCGACACCGCCCTCGCCCTGTGGGGCGCGCGTGACCCCAACTCGACTCACTGAAAAGGATACCCCCGATGCCCCATTTCGCCCAAGGCGTGGTCAAGTTCCAGCGCGAGGTGTTCCCGGAGAAGGCTGAGCTGTTCGAAAAGCTCAGCACCGGTCAGAGCCCGGAAGCGCTGTTCATCACCTGCTCGGACAGCCGGATCGAAACCGCGATGCTGACCCAGACCGATCCGGGTGAGCTGTTCATCTGCCGCAACGCAGGCAACATCGTACCGCCGCACACCAACCAGACTGGCGGCATGACCGCATCGATCGAATTCGCCATCGGTGCACTCAAGATCCCGCATATCGTGATCTGCGGCCACACCGAATGCGGGGCGATGAAGGGAGCGATGAACCGCGCTGGCCTCACCACCCTTCCCCACGTGCGCGAGTGGCTGGGCTATTCGCAGGGCGCGGTTGATATTACTGAAGCATTGGGCGCGGGCCTCGATGCTGATGGCAAGATGCGGATGCTGCTCGAACAGAACGTCATCCTGCAATTGCAGCATTTGAAGACCCACCCTGTGGTCGCCGTGGCGCTCGCGCAGAAGGCGGTGCAGCTGCACGGCTGGGTCTATGACATCAAGACCGGCGAAGTCTCCGCCTATGACGATGCCACCGGGACCTGGATTTCGGTTGAGGAGCGCTATGCCGCCGATATCGCCGAAACCGTGATCGGCAAGCACGCCTGCTGATCGGCCTTTCTCTCTTTGTCCCCCTCTTCACCTCTCACTCCGGACGCCCCCCGCCATGCAAGCCTCTGCCGCTGACCGTTTGACCTCTGCCGTGGTGGGGCGCGATTTTCTCGCCTCAATCGTGGTGTTTCTGGTGGCCCTGCCGCTGTGCATGGGGGTCGCGATTGCCTCGGGCGCGCCGCCCGCGCTCGGCCTGATCACCGGGATCGTCGGCGGGTTGGTGGTCGGCAGCATCGCCGGATCGCCTTTGCAGGTCAGCGGGCCGGCTGCCGGGATGGCGGTGCTGGTCTATCAGCTGGTGCAGGAACACGGGCTGATCATGCTCGGCGTGGTCGGGCTGATTGCCGGCGCGCTGCAATTGCTCGCCGGGGTGTTCAAGCTGGGCCAGTGGTTCCGGGCGATTTCGCCTTCGGTGATCCACGGGATGTTGGCGGGGATCGGCGTGCTGATCTTCGCTTCGCAGCTTCATGTGATGCTGGACGATACCCCGCGTGCCAACGGGCTGCTGAACATCGCCGCCATCCCAGAGGCTTTCATGAAGGTCTTTCCGGTGAATGGTTCGGTGCATCACCTTGCCGCGATGGCGGGAATCGTGACCATTGCCAGCATCGTCCTATGGAACCAATTCAAGCCCAAGAAGCTGGCACTACTGCCCGGCCCCTTGCTTGGCGTCATTATCGGCACGGTTTTCGCCGTGGTCTTCGCCCTGCCGATCACGCTGGTCGAACTGCCTGCCACGCTGGCAAGCGGGCTGAACATCCCCACGAGTGAGGCGCTGGCCGGATTCACCAACCCCGACATCCTGACGCTCGGCCTTGTCTTCGCCTTCGTCGCCAGCGCCGAGACGCTGCTGTGCGCCACCGCGGTCGACAAGATGCACATCGGCACACGCACAGATTACGACAAGGAACTGCGCGCGCAGGGCATCGGTAACATGATCTGCGGCGGGCTTGGCGCGCTCCCGATGACTGGCGTGATCGTGCGCTCTGCCGCCAACGTCGAAGCGGGCGCGACCACGCGCATTTCGGCGATCATGCACGGCGCATGGCTGCTGCTGGCGGTTGCCGCCTTTCCCTTCGTGCTTAACGAAATTCCCACGTCGGTACTGGCGGCAATCCTCGTCTACACCGGCTACAAGCTCGTCAACGTGGCCCAGATCCGTAAGATTGCCGAATTCGGCCGGCAGGAGCTGGTAATCTACTTCGCCACGCTGATCGGGGTGGTCGCGATCGACCTGCTGACTGGCGTGATCCTCGGCTTTGCTCTGGCGACGTTGAAGCTGGTCTACACCTTCTCGCACCTCGAAATCCGGCGCGAGCATGATGCGCAGACCAACCGGGTCCGATCTGTGGATGACGGGGTCGGCGACGTTCTTCTCGATCCCGCAGTTGGGCCAAGCGCTCGAAAGCTCGCCCTTCGGGTCAGAGGTGCACATCCATGTCGAAAAGCTCGACTATATCGACCACGCCTGCCTTGAGATGCTGTCGTCGTGGGAGAAACTGCACCAGAGCACCGGCGGATCGCTGGTGGTCGAATGGAGCGAGCTGGTGGAGCGTTATGGCCGACGCTCGGAAGAGAAGACCGAAATCCCCGGCCTGATGGTCCGCCCCGCCGCCTGACCGGCGGCCGGGAGCGGGGACGGGCGTCAGATCACGGTTTCGGCCGCTTCAGCCCGCCACATCATCTTCGCCTGCTCGATATCGACGGCGCTCGCCCGGCTGAGACGGTGGGCGACATAGTCGATCCCATCGATCAACCACAGTGCCAGTTCGGGCTGAGCGAGGCGGTAGACGCGCTTCTGCCCGTGCGTTTCAGTCTCCACCAACGCGATCGCGCGCAGCACGCCCAGATGCTGCGAGACGCGGGTTGGCGAGATTTCCAGCAGCTCGCCCAACTCGTTCACCGTCTGGTCGCCCGCTTGCAGTTTGAGCAACAGCCGGATGCGGTCAGGATGCGAGATCTGCCGCAAGACCTGCGCCAATTCGTTTGCAACAATCTTGCGGCTCGGCATGTCGGAAACCTTTCATAAGTTAGGAAATTGCGCCGTTTGAAGCGACAACGCGCAACGAAGGTAAATGGCCCCCGGAATTTGCAGTTTCTGCATTTTTCAATGCGCGCCACGGCATTTGCTTGCGCTTGCTGACAGCCCCGTCGCGGCAAAGCATGGTGAGAAACGCGTCATCCGCGACCGCTGTGACATAGGGCGCATCCGTGCCGCGGCCCGTGCTGGTCACCCCGCTATCGCGCAGCCGCGCCCAGGCCTCATGCAGCCGCCATGCGGCGCGGTCCATACCAGCCTCGTGCAGGGCCAGGGCCAAGGCATGGATCAGCGCCGGGGCATCGAGCGGCAGTCGGCTCATCCCTTCGCCCGGCGTTTCGGACGTGACCAGTTGCAAATTCCGGCCGAACCACAGCATCGGCCAGGCACGGCGCATACCGCTGGTCTCGGCGAGCAGGGTGAACACGGTGCTGCGCAGATCGGGCATCGCGATGATCGCATCCCACATCATCGCGCCGGACATCAGCGGCACCAGCGCGTCTTCGATAGTGAGGATATCGAGCTCCAGCCCGTCACGCGTCAGGCCCTTGCCCGCTGCCAGCAGTTGCCGGGCGACAGCATTGCGCTGGCGAGCATGGCAGATGATCGCGACCCGCTCGCGCCCCTCGGCCCGCGCGGCGCGGACCATCGTTCGCAGCACGGCGGCACGCGGTGTCGGGACATCGCCCGCCGCTTCGGCGATGCAGACAGCGGGGTGCGGGGACATCAGCACGATATCCGTGTCGCCGCGCGCAACGGGCGCACCGCGGGCGTGATCGATCAGGTAGCTGGCGACATACTGCGCCTGCGGCAATCCGGTCACGCCGCCGTGCTGAAAGGCCGATGGGCTCCAGCCGATCCACGGTGCGAACACCGGTGCGGGCGCTGCCAACTGTCCCGCACTCGCCGCCCAATCGGCCATTCGCGCCAAACGCCCCGACGGGCGGGCAGGCATGAGGAATTCAGTCTCGACACCCAGCCATGCGAGCAATTGGGTCCGCCCTTCGCGCCACGCTTCGGGCGCGGGATCGGCAGGCTCCGCCAGCTGGAACCGCGATGTGACCAGCACCAGCGCCGGCCCGCCAAACGCCCGCGCGAAGCCGGGTGCGGCGGGCTCAAAGCTGTCGGCGATCGGGCTGCTCTGGTCCATGGTGCGGATCCTTTGCCTGTGCGGAAGGGAAAGTGGGTGTCTGTTAGACCCAGCTCCCCAATCGGAAAAATTCAATCTTTCTTCGCAAACGTTCTAAAATATGAATGATTGAAGATAGGCGCCTGCACATCACGCGCGCGGCTTGAAACCTTAGCCCTGCGCCGGCATCACAGGCGTGGGAGAAGAGGGGACTTACGACCATGATCATTGCTGGATTGCGGGCAGGCGCGGCTCTCGCGCTGCTGGTGGCGCTGCCGTGTGCGTCGATGTTGGCCGCGCAGGAGGCGCCGCCGCCGCCCACCGCGAGCGAGGCGACCCGCGCTGCGCAGGCCAAGGTTGCCGCCAATCTGCCCGCCGAAGGCACGCGCGACAGCACGTTTTCCACGCGAGGCTTCCTCGCCACCCGCGCCGATCCGGTGATCCTCAATGCGGCGGGCAAGCCGGTCTGGAACCTTGCGGCCTACGCCTTTGTCATCGGCCCTGCCCCGGATACGGTCAACCCCAGCTTGTGGCGGCACATGACCCATCTGAAGCACCACGGGCTCTATCAGGTGGCGGCGGGCGTATGGCAGGTGCGCGGCTTCGATGTTGCGAACATGACGATCATTCGCGGGGAGACGGGCTGGATCGTGATCGACCCGCTCACCAGTGTCGAAGCGGCGCAGGCGGCGCTGGAGCTGGTCAATGCGACGCTGGGCAAGCGGCAGGTCAGCGCCATGATCTATTCGCACAGCCACGGCGACCATTTCGGCGGCGCGCGCGGCGTGGTCGATCCGGCGGATGTGACGGCGGGCCGCGTCCCCGTGATCGCGCCCGAAGGCTTCATGGAAGAAGCCACCTCCGAAAACGTCATGGCGGGGCCAGCGATGATGCGCCGCGCCGCCTTCCAGTTCGGCACCGGCCTTGTGCCAGGTGCGACCGGACAGATGGGCAGCGGCATCGGCATGGGCCTTTCGGCAGGCACGCTCTCGCTGATCCCGCCGACCGACACCGTCGCTGCAACCGGCGATCGGCGGGTGGTGGACGGCGTCGCGCTCGAATTCCAGATCGTCTCGGGCACCGAGGCGCCGGCCGAGTTCAACGTCTTCATCGCGCCCGAAAAGACCTTCCTCGCTGCCGAGATCTCAACCTGCACCTTCCACAACATCCTTACCCCGCGCGGGGCCAAGGTGCGCGATGCGCGGGCGTGGGCGCATTATCTCGACGAGGCGGCGACCCGCTATGCCCCGCAGAGCGATACCGTGATTTCGAGCCATTGCTGGCCGATCTTCGGGCGAGAGGCGGGGACGGCATGGCTATCCGCCCAGCGCGACAATTACCGCTGGCTCCACGATCAGACCGTGCGCCGCATGAACCGCGGCGAGACGATGCATGAAATCGCCGAGGGGCTGGAGAACGCTGCCCCGCCGGGGCTGGCGGCGGAATGGTCGACCCGCGGCTACTACGGCACGGTCAGCCACAATGCCAAGGCGATCTACCAGTTCTATCTCGGTTGGTATGATGCGGTGCCAGCCAACCTCCATGCGCATCCGCCGGTCGAGCGCGCCAAGCGGCTGATCGACGCGCTGGGCGGTGCGGACCGCACGTTGGCGCTGGCGCAGAACGCGATGGCGAGCGGCGATTATCGCTGGGCGTCCGATCTGCTCCAGAACCTCGTCTTCGCCGCGCCGGACAACGCGGCGGCAAAGGCGATGCTGGCCAACAGCTACCAACAGCAAGGCTTCCAGTCCGAGAGCGCGATCTGGCGCAATCAGTTCCTTGCCGCTGCATCCGATCTCACAAGCGGACGCCCGCAGGCGAGCGCGGCGCAGAGCAACGACATGATCGCCGCGATCTCGACGCAGGAACTGCTCGATTCCGCCGCGACCTTGTTCGCGCCCGAGCGTCCGGGACGACGCAGCTTCACGGTTGCGATCGACCTGTCTGATCGCAAGGAGACCGCGATGCTGGAGGTTGGCGAGCAAGCGATCATCGGCCGCGTGGGCGCGCTACCAACCAAGGCTGACGTCACCTTCCGCGGCCCGCGCCGTGCGTTGCTGGCGCTACTGTTTGTGCGGATGCCGGTCAGCGCAGTCGCGGGGATGGAGGGCGTAAAGATTGAGGGCGACCAGGCGGCATTGCAGGCGCTGATTGATACGCTCGATCCGATGCCGCAGGGCTTCGATATCGTCACGCCGTAAAATTCCGGTGCCCCCACGCGAAGGGTCGGGTGCATTCAGGCGTTGATCAGGGGCAGCATGGCCAGTGGCCGTGCGCCCCATTTCGCAGAGCGAGGAATCCATGCCATGCGTCTGACCACCACCAGCACGCTCCGCCGATGAGCCTGACCAGCATTGCGCTCAACCGCTTCGGCTACGGCTTCAGCGCGAAAGACAGCGCGGTGGGCGATCCGCGCGCTTTCCTGCTGCGCCAGTTCAACGCCTTCGACCCTGCTCCTGCCGCCATTGCCGCTCGGTTGGGCACCCGCGCCAAGACCGGCGAAATGCTCGAGCTGCTGCGGTGGCTGCGGCAGGATACCCGCGCGATGACCGCGATGGTACAGACCAGCCCGCCCACCATGTCGGAGGGGATGACGCGGGAGGAAGCCCGCGCCGCTGCGCTCGACAATCTGCCACCCGAATATCGCGAACAGTTGGTTGAGGCCCGCCGCGTGCTCGCCGATGACATTGCGGTGCGGGTAAACACCGCGCTCACCAGCCCTGCCCCGATGATCGAGCGGCTGGTGCATTTCTGGTCAAACCATTTCAGCGTCTCTGTCGGCAAACCCGGCACCCAGTTCGAGGCTGGCCCGCACGAATTCACCGCGATCCGCCCGCATGTGCTGGGGCGGTTCAGCGATATGCTGAAGGCGGCGGTGCTGCACCCGGCGATGCTGATCTATCTCGACCAGTTCCAGTCAATTGGCCCCAATGCGCCCTTCGCGCAGCGGCGTGCCCGGCGCGGCAGCGATCAGCAGCGCCCGCGCGGGCTTAACGAGAACCTCGCGAGAGAAGTGCTGGAGCTGCACACGCTCGGTGTGGACGGTGGCTACAGCCAAAGCGACGTCACCGAACTGGCCCGTGCGCTCACCGGGTGGACGGTGCCGGGGATTGGCCGGGTGGGCCGCTTTGCCGAAGATCAGCCGAGCGGCGCGGCGTTTGTCGCGCTGGTGCATGAACCGGGCGCGCGGCAGGTCTTGGGCCGCGCCTATCCGGCGGGCGAAGCTAGGCAGGCGCTGGCGATCCTTGACGACCTCGCCGCGCATCCGGCCACCGCACGCCACATCGCGACCAAGTTTGCGCGCCACTTCGCTGGCGACACGCCCCCACCGGCGCTCGTGGCGCGGCTGGAAGCGGATTTCCTGACGTCGGGCGGCGATCTCGCCAGCCTCACGCGCACCCTGATCGAAGCGCCCGAGGCGTGGACGCCCGCGCCGGTCAAGTTCCGCACCCCGTTCGAATGGCTCGTCGCCGCGCTGCGCCTGACCGGAACCGAGGCACTGCCAGCGCAGCGGATTGTGGGGGCGCTGACGCAGCTCGGGCAGACCCCGTGGCGCGCGCCTTCGCCTGCCGGTTACGACGATCTCGCAGCCAGCTGGGCCGGGCCAGACGCGCTGATCCGCCGGGTGGAACTGGCGGAGCGGATCGCGCGCAATGCCCCGCAGGACGGCGTGATCGCCCGCGCCGAAGCGGCCTTCCCCGGCGCTCTGGGCGAGGCGACCCTCACACAGTTGAAGCGCGCTGAAAGCGGGCAGCAAGCCCTCGCTCTGCTGCTGGTCTCGTCTGAAATGATGCGGAGATAGACGCCATGATCGCTGAATTTGATCGCCGTTCGTTGCTCGCCGGATCGCTGCTGGGCGCAGGCAGTCTCGCCCTCCCCCGCATTGCCTTTGCGCAAGGATCGGGGAGCCGCAACCTGCTGTTCGTGCTGCTGCGCGGCGCGGCGGACGGGATGGCGATGCTCGCGCCTGTGGGTGATCCAGGCTTCGAAGCTTTGCGCGGCGCGGCCCTTGCCGATTACGAGAATGCGCCCCGGATCGGCAGTTTCTTCGCCGTCCACCCGGCGCTGGCCGAGATCGCCAAGTCGGCGGCGGCCGGCGAGGCCTTGTTCGTCCACGCTGCTGCGACCGCCTATCGCGACCGCTCGCACTTCGATGGGCAGAACCTGCTGGAGAGCGGCGGAACCGCACCCTATGCGACCAAGGACGGTTGGCTCAACCGGCTGGCTGGGCTGATGAACGAGCGCGCCCCTGCCCCCTTGCGCGCGCTGGCGATTGCGCCTGCCGCGCCGCTGGCGCTGCGCGGCGATGCGCCGGTCTCGAACTACGCGCCGTCTGCCCTGCCCGAAGCGAGCGAAGATCTCCTCGCCCGCGTCAGCCAGCTTTACGCCGCCGATGCCGAGCTTGGCCCACTGTGGGCCAGTGCGCTGGAAACCAAGGCGATGGCTGGCGATGATGGCATGACCAACCTGCGTGATGCCAGTGCGGCGGGTGAGCTTGCCGCCTCGCTGATGCGCGGTGACAGCGGCGCGCGGATCGGGATGATCGAGCTTGGCGGCTGGGACACCCACGCCAATCAGCGCGGCGCCTTTGCCCGATCGGCCCGTCAGCTTGACACGCTAGTGGCGGCCTATCGCACGGGCATGGGCGCAGCCTGGGCCGACACGATGGTGGTGGTCGCGACCGAGTTCGGCCGCACCGCGCGTCTCAATGGCACCGGCGGCACCGACCACGGCACAGCGTCGGCGGCGCTGGTGATGGGCGGCGCGGTGCGCGGCGGGCGGGTGATTGCCGACTGGCCGGGGCTGGCGGACGGCCAGCTTTACGAAGGCCGCGACCTAGCGCCCACCGTTGCGCTGGAAAGCGTGATCGCGGGTGCGGTCGCCGAGCATCTGTGGCTTGATCCCAAGCTGGCGATGGCGCGGCTGTTCCCTAATCGCAGCTATGCCCCGCTATCGGGAATTATCCGCGCCTAGAACGAGCATTCGGCCTGCGCCGCACCCTCGTCACGGGCGATCTCGCTGATCTGCACCGTGAAAGCGCCCTTCGATGCGAAGGTCAGCTTGCCGCCCGTCGTACCGAGGCACTTCGCGCTCAGCACCATCTCGCGCCAGCCCTTGCCCTCGGCGACTGACATCCCTTGTGTGATATCGAGCACCTTGTCGCCCGCCGTCACCGTAACAGCCGAGCCGGGGCGCGCGGTCACCTGATAGGTGATGCGCCACGCGGCGGCACTGTCCGGCCCGGTGAGGGAGAGCTTGGCCCCCGGCGCAAAGGCGATTTTGCGCGCGTCTTCCTGCGCCTTGCGATCAACGCCGCTGGCAGTGATGCCGTTGCCTGCGCCGCGCAGGTCAGGGAGCAGCGCATTGTCCGCCACCGCCTGGACCTGCATGCCGAGCTTGCCATTGGCGAACCACACCGCGCCGGTATCGGCGGTGAGCGCGGCGCAAGTCTCGTCCAGCGGAGCCATCGGAGCGTTAGCACCGAGGTCAAGGCCATAGCCCAGCGGGAACAGCGCCCCTTGCGGGCCATTGACCGGCGTTCCGTCACACTGCGCGGGCCAGCTGAAAGATAGCCGTCCGGTGGCAGGCCGCGCGCCAAACAACACGTCCGCCACGCCCGCCCCTTCGCTGCCGGGCAGCCATGCGGCCACAAAGGCATCGGCAGCGTTGAGCTCACGGTTCACCCACAAGGGGCGGCCCGATAGGAAGACGGCAACAGTCGGGATGCCGCGCGCACGGTAGGACGTGAGCAGGGTCAGCCCCTCTTCGTCGCGGAAGGCGAGATCCTTCCGGTCGCCGACGAATTCAGCGTAGGGTTCCTCGCCGAAGACGACGATAGCAACGTCCGGCTTGCTGGCGGCGCTGCCCTTGGGTGCCAGCACCGCATCGCCCCCGCCTGCCTTGGCCGCCGCGGCGATGCCCGCATAGATTGAAGTCGCACCAGGGAAGTCAGCCGCGGTCAGATCGCCGCCGCCCTGCCATATCACCGACCAGCCGCCCGCTTGCTGCGGGACATTGTCCGCCGCAAGCCCAGCCACTTCGATCCGCGCGCCCGCCTTCAACGGCAGCACGCCTGCATTCTTGAGCAGCACCTGCGACTTCGCCACCGCTTCGCGCGCAATCGCGCGATGCTCTGCCGAACCGAGCTTGTCCCACTTGCCGCCCAGAGCGCGCGCGGAGGGCTTCACTTCGCCCGCGAAAATGCCGAGCTGTTGCTTCAACCGCAGCACCCGCAGCACTGCTTCGTCGAGCCGCGCCATCGGGATCGTGCCGTTCTTGACCTGCTTCAGCAACGAGGCGTGGAGCGCCTTCCAATCCTCGGGCACCATGTAGACATCAAGGCCCGCCAACAGCGCCGCCGAGCAGTTGGCATTGGTGCAGCCTTCGACCTGCCCATGACCGTTCCAGTCGCCCACAACCAGCCCGCCAAAGCCGAGCTTGCCGCGCAGCTCGCCGGTCAACAGCGGTTCGTTGCCGTGCATCTTGGTGCCATTGATCGAGTTGAAGCTCGCCATGACACTAGCGACCCCGGCGTTGATCGCGGCCGGGTAAGGCGCGGCGTGGATCGCCATCAGCGCATTGAGATCGCCGTTGACGTCACCCTGATCGACGCCTTGCGCGGTGCCGCCATCGCCGAAGAAGTGCTTGGCGGTCGCGGCGACCTTGCCTTCGCCGAGGAAGCCGGATTCGCCCGGGCGGCCTTGCAGGCCTTCGACCATCGCCGCGCCCAGCTTGCTGACCAGCGCGGGGTCTTCGGAATAGCTCTCGTAAGTGCGGCCCCAGCGATCATCACGCGCGACAGCAATCGTTGGCGCGAAGGTCCAGTCGATCCCAGTCACTTCGATCTCAACTGCGGTGGCCGCGCCAATGCGGCGGATAAGCTCCGCATCCCCGGTCGCGCCAAGGGCAATATTGTGCGGAAAGACGGTCGCGCCAATGACATTGGCATGGCCGTGCACAGCGTCGGTCGCCCAGACCGCCGGGATCGCCGGTTCGCCCTTTGGCAGCGGTGCGGTGGAGGCGGCCCAATATTCGTCAGCCAGCTTCAGCCAGTCGGCCGCCGGGGCCTTATCATCGCCATAGGGGCCGGAATTGCCGCCGTTGAGGATCGTGCCGAAGCGGTATTTGCGTACATCCTGAGGGGTGATCGAGCCGATGTCCGGCATCACCAGTTGCGCGACCTTGTGCTTGAGGCTCATGCGCGCGAGCAGACCCTCGGGCGTGTTCGCCTCAGCCGCAGCCGGGACCGTCTCGCTTGCCGAGCGCACGTCCGGCGTCGTGCTGCATCCGGCCAGAACCGCCGCCAGCGCTGCCCCGCAGGCCAGCTGACCAAACCCGTTTCGTGCCATGCACTCAGTCCCTCCCAAGACCGCGATTTTCTTTGTGAACGTTATCAATCTATGCCGCCGCACATCCACTTTGGCAAGCATCAAGCGCAGACATCACTTCCTGCGGATGAAGCCCGCAAGCAACACCGCGCTCGCCAGTGACAGGGCGGCAAACAGCACGAACAGCGCGCCATAGCCGAAGCGCGGTACCAGCATCACGGTCAACCACGGCATGACCATCCCCGGCACGGTGTTGGTGAGGTTGAAAACGCCCAGATCGCGCGCCCGGTGCTGCGGGGCGGGTAGGACGCGCAAGGTCTGGCTGGCATGGAGTGCGAGGAAAATCGCCGCCGCGATAGCGAACAGCACATAGCCCGCAATCGCCAGCACCAGCGTGTCCGCCCCCGCCATCACCAGCATCCCGCAGGCGCATAGCACTGCAGTCGCCACCAACGGCTGGATCGGGCGACCGTGGCGGTCGGACCAGCGCCCTAACAGCAGGGAAATCGGCACTGCGCAGACCAGCACGGCGCTGAAGATATTGGCCGCGCCGTTCTCCGGATAATCGGGCGCGAGCGAGCGTAGCCAGTAAAGCAGGAAGGCGAACATCCCGCCTTCGGCCACCTGCACCAGCAGCCGCGCGGCCCACATTCGTGCGACCACCCGTTGGCGGAACGGTCGGGGTTCGCGGGTGCGCCGAACAGGTTCCATAAGGGCAGGACGCTCCCGCCCCTTGCCCAGCACCACCGCAGGCAGCACCAACGCGCTCACCAGCAATGCAACCAGCATCAACCGCGCTTCGGGTTCAACCAGCCCCGCATAGGTCACCAGCGACCCCGCCAACGCGCCTAGGGCAGGCGAGAGCGCCAGCGCGCCGCCCAGCACGCCCTTCTGTTCGTCCGGGAAACAGTCCCCCGCCCAGGCCATAAGCGGCGCGAGCATCAGGTTGAGCGCGACCTGCCAGACCATCACCAGCACCACGATCTCCGCTACGCTCTCCGCCTTGCCCACCGCCAGCAGCAGCAGGTTGGAGGCGACCAGCCCGGCGATGATCCACGGACGCCGCGTGCGCGAGTAATCGCTGAGCATCCCGACCGCGATATTGGCGATGCTCGCCATCAGCGCACCGAGGAAGGTGACCTGCGCCAGTGCGGCGACATCCTCGCTGCCTTGCAGATCGGCGATCCGCTGCGGCAGCAGCACCGTCAGCAGCGGGACATAGGCGACTGCGCCGCCAGCCGCTGCCAGCGCAAACAGCGCGAGGAACCAGCGGGGCTGGCGTTGGGGCGGCGGGTCGGCGGGGGCGGCGCTCAAGCCCGGCCCGGTGCCTGGGCGTGGACCTGAGCAGGAGCTTCAATCGGAGGCGGCGCGGTTGAGGAACGCTCGACCAGTCCGGCGGGGACTTCGATTACCGCGTCATCATCGCCATCCGGCCCGCGCGCGATCAGCTGTTCGACCGCGCGGCTGACCGTCTCGGCAATCGGCTGATCCACCGCGGTGAGCGGCGGCTGCGAGAAGCGCACGATCGGGGTATTGTCGAAGGAGATGAGCGAAAGGTCATGCGGCACGGACAGCCCCCGGTCACGCGCCACTTCGAGCGCGGCGAGGGTCATCTGGTCGCTCGACCCAATGATCGCCGTAAGATTAGCGTCACGGTCTAGCAGAGCGCGTGCGGCGCGCGTGCCGGATTCGTAGCCGAAATCGCCCACTTCCAGCAGTCCGTCATGCGGCAGGCCCGCCTCGTCCAGCGCGCGCTTCCAGCCATCGATCCGCCAGCCGCTCAGGCTGTATTGCGGCGGCCCGGCGATCATCGCGATGCGCCGATGGCCAAGCTTAATCAACCGCGATGTGGCGAGATGCGCGGCGCTCTCATCGCCCATGGTCAGCGGAATGCCCGGCCCCGGCGCGTTGGAACCGATGCGGGCAAAGGGAATGCTCCGCTCCGCCAAAAGCTGCGTGATAAGTCGGTTTTCCGAATGCGGCGGGGTCAGGATCACACCGTCGGGCTGCAAAGCGGACAGCGCCGCCCCCAGCTCGCGCTCGACATGATCGGAATGGGTATCCACCAACTCCACCATCATCCGGTAGCCGTGCTGAGAGCACGTCAGGATCCCGCCCAGCAGCATCTGGTCGACCCAGTCCGTGCCGAGCCGCGCACGCCAATCGGCGAGCGTGCGTTCGCGATCATTGATGGCGAGGATGATGTAGGAGCGCGATCCGCTCATTCGCTGCGCGGCGAGGCTGGGGACATAGCCCAATCGGTCGATCGAGGCGCGCACCTTGTCGCGCAGCTGCGGGCGCACGTTCGGTCCGCCGTTCACCACCCGGCTTACGGTCTGGAGCGAAACGCCCGCATCCTCCGCGACGTCCCTGATCGTGACTGTCTTGCGCACCCGCGCCATTGCCCGTCAAACCTCGTCCCGTTTACCGAATGCACGCGCGTCCCGTCGCGGGATCGCTGGCGCAGCGATAGACCCTGATCCAGTCGATTGCGAATTGCGCGGGAAAGGTATCCGCTGCAACCCCCTTGGCGTTGTTTTCTTCCGACAATCGACCGCCCACGGCCAAGTTCGCCATCACATAGAACGGCTGATCGAAGGGCGCCGCAGGGCGACCCTTGGCGTTGGGTGCAGGGGTGCTCCAATGTTCGGCCGTGACGGTGAGATGCACCCGGTTATCGACCAGAAAGCGGATCAATCCCTCGCCCCATTCCACTGAATAGACGTGGAAATCGTCCGATGGCAGCGCCAGATCGGGCAGCGCATTGCGATGGTCGACGAACTTATTCTGCGGCGCGAAATTGCCGAAATGGAGCGCGCTGATGATGCGGTTTTCGCCGCGGCCGCCTTCGCATTGCTTGCATTTGGCGCCGATATTGACCGCTTCGAGGATATCAATCTCGCCCGAACGCGGCCAGGCGCCATAGGCGTTGTCTTCCGGCATCATCCACACCGCGGGCCATGTCCCTTGCCCCGGCGGCACCTTGGCACGCACTTCGATCCGGCCATATTTCCACGCGTGCTGGCCAATGGTGCGAACCTTCCCCGACGTGTGCGACTGAGTCACGCTGGGGTTATTGTAGTCGGCGATTTCAGGCGGGCGCGCTGGGCCGACGAAGCGCTCCTTGCGGGCTTTCAGCAGCAGCATCCCGCCTTCGACCGCAATGTTATCGGGCCGGTCGGTGTAGCATTGCCGTTCAGCATTGCCCCCGCCCCAGCACGAGACTTCGGGCGTCCACTTGGAGCGGTCGAGTTGCGCGCCTTCGAACTCGTCGGCCCAGACCAACTCCCAGCCCGCCCCTTCGAGCGGGGCGAGAGCCTGCTCTTCGGCAGGACCCATCGCCCCCAAAAGCAGCAGGGCCGCTGTCAGCGTCCCCGCCTTCAGCAGCCCTGCGATTGTCATATCGTACGCTCTGATCAGAAGTCGAAGCGGGCAATGAAGGTGTAGCGGCGGTCATTGCGGAACACCGCACTGATCGGACGCGTTCCGTCATAGTCGATGACCGTCGACAGCTGGGTGGTCTCGTCGAGCAGGTTCACGCCTTGGACGCCCAGCTTGATGTTGTCGGTCAAGCTGTAAAGGATCGTCCCGTCAAGCTGACCGCCGGCCTCTTGGAAGATCGGCGAGAACGGGAAAAGATCATCGCGCTGCGTCACGAGGAAGGCGCTGCGCCAGTTATAGGCGGCACGCATAGACAGCGGCCCCTTTTCATAGAACAGCGTGGCATTGACAGTATGCTTCGAGATCCCGGCAAGCGGCAACTGACCGGAGAACGGGCCGTTGTTGAGCGGCTGGCCGGTCGAATTGACCGAGGGCGAACCAATGCCCGAGATGTTCGGGTTCGGGAAGTCACTGCCATCGACGTAGGTATACGTCACGGCCGTTCCGAGCCCGCTCAACAATCCGGGCAGGAAATCAAAGGTCTGCTGATAGGCAAGTTCGACACCCTTCAGAACGCCTGAGAGATCGTTGGCCGGACCATTGATGATCACTTCCTCGGAATTGCCACTGGGCGGGTTGTAATTGACGAGGCCAATCCCGTTGGTAACGATCCCCTTGATGTCCTTGACGAAGAAGGCCGCGCTGAGCTGGCCGACCTTACCAAAATACCATTCCGCGCTGAGATCGTAATTCCATGATTCGGTCGGCCGCAAGTTGCGGTTCCCGGTCGACACGGAGAGCAGCGGCCCATCCGTTACACGGCCGCTGAAGCCCAACACCCCGCCTGCGTTGAACAGGTTCAGGTCGGGACGACTGATCCCCTTCGATACCGCTGCCCGCACAACGATCCCGCCGCCGTTGTCGTAGCGGACGTTGAAGGATGGCAGGAAGTGATCGAAGTTGATGTCGCGATCGTCGCGGATCAGTTCACCGGTGTGCAAGGCCGCAAATTCGGCAAGCCGTGAGCCGGTGAGCTGGCAGAAGACCTGCTGCGGAACGCCCGGGCCAGCCCCGAGGCAGGCGGCGGCGATTTCAGCCACCTGCACAGTGCCATCACCGTTGCCGCCGACCGACGTCGCATCGAAGCGTGCCGGATCGGGGAAGGCCAACAGCGAGTTATTATTGACCTTTGTTCGGACGTAACGCAGGCCGATGTTCCCCGCGAGCGAAGCGCCTCCGTCAAAATCGGCACCGAAATCAACGCGCGCATAGGCTGCCGAAGTGATTTCGGTGACATCCGAAACTTCCCCGGGGCAGAACGGACCGCACGCCACCGTCGTACCATCCAGCAGCACACGGGTGCGGCCATTGACGCCGAGGTTAAAGCGTTCCGGCGACTGACCCAAGGTGCTGATTTCGTCCCACTGCTGATCTGTCACGCCCGACAGATATTCGCCAAGGAAGTCATCACCGCCATAGAAGAACGCACCGCCACCCGCGATCGGGGTGCTTGCTTCGCCCCGCTGGAAGTTGTCGGCGAACGGCGTGCGATACGCGGACGCTTCGGGGACTTCATCGGTGAAGACACCACCCGCGATCGCGAATTCCTGCCCCGGCAGACCGGTGAAGAAGCGGCCCGGCTGGAAACCGCCGGTCGCAGCGCAGCCTGGACCTTCGTTCCACGGCGCACAGCCCGCACGCCCGGCCCAAGGCGCCGAAAGGTTGCCCCAGGTGCTGAAGTTGGTGTTGCGGTTGATACGATCGCGCGCCGCCCAGCGTCCGCCGACCTCGACCTTGCGGAAGAAACCATCGTCGCTGAGGTCGTATTCGAGACTGCCGGCAAGGCTGAACAATTCGCCCTCGTTTGCCTCGCGGCTGTCGAGACCGAACCAGTAATAGTTGTTGAACCCGCTGGTGAAGTAATCGGTAGGTGCGCCGACCGGGGCCAGGAACTGGATATCCGGGGTCTTGCCCCGCAGATCGATGGCGATGTCACTCCAGGTGCTCAATGCACCGAACACCGCATCGCGGCGAAGGTTCGAGTTGAGACTCTGCATCTCGATCTTGCCGCGGAAGCGCTCGGAGAAGTTCATCTTCGCATCGAACGAAATGTCCTGAGTGACCGAATTGACTTCACGCAGGAAGCGCAGCGAATCCGTGGGGATACCACCGCGGCCGAACGGGTTGGCATAGGCATTGCCGACATTTTGCGTGAGAATGCCGCTGACGAAGTTGCCGTTCTCATCGAATTCGAAATTTGTACCCGGACGCGGCTGGTTGGTCGACACGCCATCGTCGATCCGGCCCAGCAGCGCGAATTCCTCGGTTGCAAAGCTCGTTTCCGAACGCAGGTATTCCAGCGTCATCACCAGGTCGCCATCAAGCGTTTCGAACTGACCGATCGCCGAGATCGCCTCGCGATCGCGATCAAGCGTGGTCGAACGCACGTTCGCGAACTGCGGCACAACGACCGAGTTTGCCGGGGGGAACTGGTCCGGGGTGAAATTCGGCACATCGCTTAGAAACAGGTTCGCATTAAGATTGAAAATGCGCGCACAGCCGCCGGAGAGGTCAGCCGGGCGATAGCAATAATCGACCAGCTGTGAGGCATCGGTCCGGCTCTTCAGCTTCGACTTCGAATAGCTGAGCTGGACCCCGAAGGTGCCCTGTCCGGTATCGAAGGTATTCGAGGCCAGGATGTTATAAGTCGGCGACCATTCTTGCCGCAGATCGCCGTAGTTTGCTTCGATCGATCCGGCGACGTGGAAGCCGCGCCTGTCGAGCGGCTTGCGGGTGACGAGGTTGACCAGGCCCGCAATATGGCCTTCGATCTGGTCGGCAGTGATGTTCTTGTAGACTTCGACGCGGCCCACAAGTTCGGGCGAAACGTCCTCGAAGCTCAGCGCACGGCCGCCATTGGCCGAGAAGATGTCGCGCCCGTTCAGTTGCGAACTGACGAAGGGCAGGCCACGAATGATCACACCCGTGCCTTCGACCGAGAAGCGGGTGGGGTCAGACGTCTTTTCAAACCGGCCGATGTTGACGCCGGGGATACGCTGGAGCGTTTCCGCCACCGAACGGTCGGGCAGCGCGCCGATGTCTTCTGCCGAGATCACGTCGACCACGGTATCGGCATTGCGCTTGATGTTCTGGGCGGATTGCAGCGAGGCGCGGAAGCCGGTGACGATGATATCGCCCTCTTCTTCTTCGGCAGCCGCGGCTTCTTGCACGGCGGAATCGGCATCCTGCGCCCATGCAGGAGCCGCAGTTGCAGCGGAAATCGCCAGCAAGGATGCGGTGCCGAGTGCGAACGGGCGCCGACGCGGCGCAACTCTAGCGGTGTTCATAAGTTTCATCTCTCCCCATGCCGCGCGACAGATTCGTGCCTGTTGCTGCGAGCTGCGCCACATTCTTAGCGCATCTTGAGAGCGTTCTCAAGACTTGTAATCTTGGGTTCATATTGCATTCTGGCAACACTTCGCGGGGTGGTGTATTCCCCGCTGGCATAGCCCGCAGAGGCTCGACCGGGATTGAGGAAAACGTGGCAATAGAACGGATTATCATCGTCGGCGGCGGTACGGCCGGGTGGATGGCAGCAGCGGCGCTGTCGCGCATCAAGGCGGGGCGGGCTGTGGAAATCACACTCATCGAATCCGAAGCCATCGGCACGGTCGGGGTTGGCGAGGCAACGATTCCACCCTTTGTGGGCTTCAACGATCTGCTCGGCATCAAGGAAAGCGAGATGCTGGCCGCCGTCGGTGGCACCTTCAAACTGGGCATCCAGTTCGAAAACTGGGGCAATCTGGGCGAAAGCTACATCCACCCCTTCGGCGCTTATGGCTACACGATGGGCGGGATCAGCTTCCACCATGTCTGGCACCGAATGAACAAGGCTGGGGACAAGCGCCCGATCCAGGTCTTCAACGTGGAAACGATGGCTGCCTATTTCGGCAAGTTTGCCCGGACCGAGGATTACGCGAACGAAGATCTGCCGCCGGTCAATTACGCCTACCACCTCGACGCCGGGCGTTATGCCGCGTTCCTGCGCCGCTTTGCCGAAGAACGCGGCGTGGTGCGGCAGGAGGGCAAGGTCGCCGATGTCGCGCTCGATGGTGAGAGCGGCTTTGTCACCGGAGTCACGCTGGACGATGGCCGCCAGTTCGCAGGCGATCTGTTCATCGATTGCTCGGGGTTCCGAGGCCTGCTGATCGAACAGGCGCTCAAGACAGGTTATGACGACTGGAGCCAGTATCTGCCCTGCAACCGTGCGGTTGCGCTGCCCTGCCTCCGCGAAGATGGCAGCCCGCCCCCGCCCTTCACTCGCGCCACGGCCCACAGCGCTGGGTGGCAATGGCAGGTGCCGCTGCAACACCGCAATGGCAACGGCCATGTCTATTGCTCCAGCTACATGGAGGACCAGCAAGCGCTCGACATCCTGCTCGGCAATATCGCGGGCAAACCCCAGGCCGAGCCCAATTGGCTGCGCTTTGTGACCGGACGGCGCAAGAAGTTCTGGAATAAGAACGTCGTCGCTCTCGGGCTGGCAGCGGGCTTCATGGAGCCCTTGGAGTCGACCTCGATCCACCTCATCAACACCGGAATCGACAAGCTGATCTCGCTGCTGTCGCTGGACGGGATCACGCAGGTGCAGGAGGACACCTTCAACCGCCTCACGGGCCGCGAATATGCTCGCATCCGCGACTTCCTGATCCTCCACTACAACGCCACGCAACGCACCGACTCCGACTTCTGGAATTACGTCCGCACGATGGATGTGCCGGACACGCTCAAGGAAAAGGTCGAAATCTTCCGCGCCAACGGTCAGATCTTCCGCGAGGAGGACGAGCTGTTCACTGAAACCAGCTGGGCGGCGGTGATGATGGGTCAGGGGATCACCATGGGCGGCCACAATGCGATGGCCGACGCGATTGATCCAAGCACCTTGCGCACAGAGGTGGACGAGATGGAAAGGTCGATCCGCTACCTCGTCCAGCATATGCCGGGGCATGGTGATTATCTGGCGCGTTATTGCCCCGCGCCGATCGCGGCGTGACAGCCAGCTAGCGGGCGATTCTTGACAAACGCGGGCGGCGCTTGAAAGGGGAAGCGTTCCCCTCTCCCGCTCGCCCCGAGGTTTCGCCCCGCCATGACCCACGTTCCGCACGGCTGGACCGCGCTGGTGCTGGCCGGACAGCGCCCGGGCGTTGACCCGGTGGCCGCCCATTTCGGGCTGGAGGCCAAGGCGCTGGTGCCTGTCGCCGGTGAATTGATGCTGGGCCGGGTGCTGATGGCGCTGGCCGACACCCCGCAAGTCGCGCGGATCATCGTGCTGGCGCAAAACACGCTGAAGCTGCAAGCGCACCCCGATCTGGCCTGGGCGGTGGACGAGCCGCGGATCACGTTCCAGGTTTCAGGCCCCACGATCAGCGGATCCGTTTTGGCGGCGGTGAACGATCCAGCGATTGGCTTGCCGGTGCTGGTCACCACCGCCGACAATGTGATGCTCACGCCTGCCACCCTTGCCGAATTCATCGCCGGTGCCGGGGCAAGTGATGTCAGCGTGGCGATGGTCGAACGCGCCCGGTTGGAAGCTGCGGTCGGCCCCAACCGGCGGACATGGCTGACCTTCAAAGGCGGCGCCTACACCGGCGCGAACCTGTTCGCTCTGACCACCCCGGGTGCGCGCAATGCGCTGACATTCTGGGAGCGGGTCGAGCAGGATCGCAAATCGGTGCTGCGCCTCGCCTCGCATTTTGGCCCGGTCTTGATGGCAAAGCTGCTGCTGCGGCGGATGACCGTCCACGAAGCGCTCGCGGCAGCAGGCGCGAAACTTGGCGCGAGTGCCGCACCAGTGCTGCTCAGTGACGGACGCATGGGGGTCGATGTCGACAAGGTCGAGGATCACGCACTGGCCGAGCGTCTGCTGGCCGACCGGGGCTGACTGCCAGTGCAGCGCATTGCCCTTTACGATCTCGACCGCACGGTGACCCGCGCGCCGACCTTTACCCCGTTCCTCGCCCACATGGCGGCAAGCGGCAACCCGCTGCGGCTGCTGGGCGTGCCGCTGTGGGTGCTGGCGATGCTGGGCTACAAAGCGAAGCTGTATGGCAGGAAGCCGCTCAAGCAGTTCGGTCTCAACCTGCTAGTCGGGCGCGAGGTGCGCAATGCGCGCCTGCAGCCCCGGATCGACGCTTTCGTCGCGCGGCAGTTGGCGCGCAATATCCAGCCGGGCGCGCGTGCGCAGATTGCCGCCGACCGGGCAGCTGGCGTTCGCCTTGTCCTCGTCACCGCTGCACCGGACATCTATGCAGAGGCTTTGGCGCAGGCGCTCGATTTCGAGGCCTGCATCGCGACCCGCCACCAGCGCGATGGTGCGGGCAGCCTCCTCGCGCTGATCGACGGCGAGAACAATTACGGCGGACATAAGGTCGCTCGCGTCGAGGGATGGCTGGCAGAGCAAGGTCTCGCCCGCGCAGATTGCCACCTCACTGCCTATACCGACCACGCCAGCGATGCGCCGATCCTGAACTATGCCGACACCGGCGTGCTCGTCGGCCGCTACGCCAAGGCGCAGCGCGGCTGGGCGCTGGCCGACTGGAGCGCGCCTGAAAAAAGCCGGGCCGCCACATGAGCCGCATTTGCTTCCTGTTCAACCACGACCAGACGCATCAGTTGGCGCACTCGCTTCCCATCGCGATGGCGCTGGCGGCGCGGAGCGAGCACCGGATCGTGCTTGCTTACACCAAACCCGTGATCAGGGCCGAGATCGAGCGGCAGGCGGATCCGGCGCTGCTCGCCAAGGTGGAGCTGGTGCGACTCACCCTCAAGCAAAGCGGATCGCAAGCGATCGCGAGCCTGCTTGAGCGGGTGATTCCGGCGCGCAAACTGCTCATCTACCGCGACAATCTCGAGTTTTTTGCCAGCTTCGATGCGGTGGTGGTCTCGGAAAAGACTTCTTTGCTGCTCAAGACCCTTTACGGGATGGACAACGTCAAGCTGATCCACACCCGCCACGGCGCAGGCGACCGGGCGATCGGCTTCAACAAGGAAAGCGCCGGTTTCGACCTGGTGCTTGTTTCCGGCCCCAAGATCCGCGACCGGCTGATCGCAGAAGCGGGCCTCACGCCTGAACAGATTGCGCTGGTCGGCTATCCCAAGTTCGATCTGTGCGCGAACAACCGTTTCGCGGATACCTTTCCCGCGCCCGAACGGCCGACCGTGATCTACAACCCCCACCCCTCGCCCAAGTTATCGAGCTGGTTCAAGCATGGCGCGGCGGTGATCGCGGCATTCCGGAGTCAGGATCGCTACAATCTGATCTTCGCGCCGCACGTGATGCTGTTCGAACGCAAGTGGGTGGTCACGCTTGATCCGCCGAGCCTTGCACGGGTGGTGCCACCCGGCGCACAATACCGCGCCGAACGCCGCATCCACATCGACACGGGCAGTGCCGCCAGCAGCGATATGAGCTACACCAACCGCGCGGACATCTACCTCGGTGATGTCAGCAGCCAGGTCTATGAGTTCCTGCGCGCGCCCCGTCCGTGCCTGTTCTTGAACTCGCATGGCGTGCATTGGCATGATGACCCCAACTACCTCCACTGGCGCGCGGGTTCTGTGCTGGATTCGCCCGCCCATCTGCTCGATGCGATTGATGCTGCGGTCGCCGCGCATCACGACTATGCACCCACCCAACAGGCGCTGATCGACGCGACGTTCTCTCTCAGCGAGCGCGCCTCGGCCGAGCGGGCGGCGGATGCGATTGGCGCGTTTCTCGAAGGAACCAAGCCCCTTGGGTAGTCTCACCGATTTCTGGCGTTACGGCGTGGTCAAGACAGCGCGCAAGCTAAAGGCCGCCGCTCTATCGCCGGTGCTGGCGACGCGCGGCGACGGTCCAGTGCGCTCGGCTTACGGTGTGCTGATGGTGCCCAACTGGCAGGACACGACGTTCCGTTACTGCATCTTCGGCACCTATGGCAGCGATCTGTCCGATCTGCTGCTTGGACAGCGGGAAGAGTTCGTCTTTGTCGACATCGGCGCCAATCAGGGGCTTTATTCGCTGATCGCCGCGCAGAACCCCAAGTGCCGCCAGATCATCGCTTTCGAGCCCGTTCCGGCGACCCATGCGCGGCTGGCGGCAAATGTGGGGCTGAATGGCGGGGCGGAGCGCACCGTGCTGCACCAACTTGCGATTGCCGACAGCGTGGGCGAGGTTGAGATCAGCGTCGCCGCTGACCACACCGGCACCGCGACGCTTGCCGGACGCGAGGGGCAGAGCAGCGGCGGTGGCGGCGTGGTGATCCACACCATCGACGCCCCACTTGTCGATCCGCTGCTGGCAGGCGAATTCCCGATGTTCGTCAAGATCGACGTCGAAGGGCTTGAGGCGGTGGTCATCGCCGAACTCGCCAAAACCGAGGCTTTCGCACGGGTCCAAGCAATCTTCTACGAGGTCGATGACCGCTGGGCGAGCGCGCGCGAGATCGAGACCCTGCTGCGTGCCGGCGGCTTTACGCGCTTCGCCAAGTACGGGCGCGGCCACCACTACGACGTGCTGGCGACGCGTTCCTGAAGCACCGCTTGCGCGAGCGCGCGGCCTGACAGCCACGCCCCTTCGACACGTGGGCTGTGGAGGTAATCGCCTCCGATCCCGATGCGCAAAGCTGCATCGAAGCGCGTGCCCTCGCCCCTCAACGCTTGCGGCAGAGCATAGAGCCAGCGGTGCGCGTCACAGTGCTGCGGAGTGACCGACGCAGCGCCGGTCGCAGCGAAAAAGTCGGCAAGCAGGATTTGCGCAACTTCATCCTTGGGCAGGTCGATCAGTTCCCGGCTGCGGGCAGGCGAGGCGTGGATCACCCACGTCTCCGCCCCCGAGCGCCCCGGCTTGGCCGAGTTGCGCGCGGCCCAGCTGACGGGGCCGGTATCGGAACGGTAGGTGTCGGCAGCAATCGGCAGCCTTGCGTTGAACCCTGCCATTACGGCCCAGCAGGGTGCAGACGTGACGCTTGCAGCGAGCGCTGCAAGTTCAGGCGCCGTTTCAGCCAGCAGCACAGCAGCCTGTTCGGCAGGGACAGCCACGAGCACGGTGGCGGCGGTGAAACTCTGATCGCCCGCCACGATCCGCCAAACCGCGCTGTTGCGCTCCAAACGCTCGGCCCGCACACCCCAGCGCACGTCGAGCGTCTCGGCCATCGCCTTCACGCAAGCGTTCATCCCGGGAGTGCCGACCCACGCATCCTCGCCCGCAGCAGGCCAAGGCGCGGCAACGCCTGCCGCTTCCCACGCCGCCACCGCCTCGCGGAACGCCGGATCGCGCGCCGTGAAGTACTGCGCGCCGTGATCGAAGCCGACCTGCTCGCCGCCGATCTCCGCCCGCCGCGCCGCCATGCGCCCACCCGGGCCGCGCCCCTTGTCGAGCACGATGATCCGCTGTCCCGCAGCAGCCAAAGCGGTCGCGGCGGAAAGTCCCGCCATGCCGCCGCCGATAATCAGAATATCACAATGTCCGTCCATCCCGCGCCAACGCATGGGAGGCGGCGAAGTTTCACGGCGCCGACCGCGGCGCGCGCGCTTCGGCCAGTAGCAGCGAGAATTGCTTGGCGTCATCTGTCCAGCGCGCCCGCGGCTCCCAGCCGCCTGCCGCCAGCAGCATCTGGCCTGACCGCTTGGTGAACTTGTGGCTGTTTTCGGTGTGGATGCTCTCGCCCTCACGCAGGGCGAAAGATTGTTCGCTGACCGTGAAAGCGAGGTCTTGCCGCGCCACCAGATGCATCTCGATCCGCGCGAAGATATCGTTCCAGCGCGCTTCGTGGCGGAAGGCGTCCACCGGGATATCGCCGCCCAGCTCGTGATTGATGCGGGTCAGCAGGTTGAGGTTGAACTGCGCCGTCACCCCCGCCGCATCGTCATAAGCGGCGAGCAAGACGTCCTCATCCTTCACCAGATCCATCCCGATCAGCAGCAACGCGCCGTCACCCAAAGTCTCGCGCATTGAGCGCAGCAGGTCAGTCGCGGTGCGGGCGATCATGTTGCCGATAGTGGAACCGGGGAAGAAGCCGAGCTTGGGCAGGCTGGCGACCTCTGCGGGAAGTTCGACCCGGCGCATGAAATCGGCCTCAACCGGATAGACCGGCAGGTCCGGGAACTTCGCCGCCAGCGCCGCCGAGGAAGCGCGCAAGAAATCGCCCGCGATGTCGAGCGGGACATAGGCTGAAGGCTGGATCGCCGATAGCAGCAAGGGCGTCTTGACCGAAGAGCCCGAGCCGAACTCCACCACCGCCCGGCCCGGCCCGATCAGCTCGGCAATCTCTTGAGACCGACCGCGCAGGATCGCCGTCTCCGCCCGCGTTGGGTAGTATTCGGGCAGCTGCGTAATGTCCTCAAACAGCTGCGATCCGATGTCGTCATAGAACCAGCGCGCAGGGATCGCCTTCTGGGCAGCGGCAAGCCCGGCCAACACATCGGCGCGGAACGCCAGATCGACCCCGTCGGCATCGCGATTGACCAGCTTGAGACCCTTGGCAAATGTCATGTCAAACGTCCTTGGCGAGCCGGAGCGCGGTGAATTGCCAGCGCTGATGGGGATAAAAGAAATTGCGATAGGAGGCGCGCGAATGGCCGCGCACCGTGGCGCAAGACGCGCCGCGCAGCACCACCTGACCGCTCATGAATTTGCCGTTGTACTCGCCCACTGCGCCTTCGGCGACGCGGAAGCCGGGATAGGGCAGATAGGCGGAGCGGGTGAATTGCCAGCCATCACCGAACAGTCCCGTGCTGCCCCTTGGCAAAGGCGGGGCGGCGGCATTGAGCTGATTGCCAGCGGTCGGATCATGGGCGGGCGCGCTGGAAGCGCCATCCTGTCCGCGCGCGATCGCTTCCCATTCGAACTCGGTCGGCAGCCGTACGCCAGCCCATGTCGCGTAAGCATCAGCCTCGAAATGCGAGATGTGGGTGACGGGTGCGTGCGGATCGCGGGTCTGCCAGCCTTGGTGGGTGAAGTGCTGACCCTCGCGCCAATACAGCGGCGCTGAAATGCCCTCGCGCTGCACCCAGCCCCAGCCATCGGCGAGCCAAAGGCGGGCATTGCGGTAGCCGCCATCGGCGATAAAGGTATCCCACTCGCCATTTGTCACCAGCCGGTCAGCGAGCGCGAAGGGTTCGAGCAATATGCGATGGCGCGGGCCTTCATTGTCGAAAGCAAAGCCCTCCCCCAGATGCCCAACCAACGCGATCCCGCCGGGATGCGCGAGCCAACCAATAGGCGCAGCGGGCGCGGCAGCGGCGGGCGGCGCACCATCCCACATCGCCGGGCCGAGCGGGTTCTGGAACAGGGCGTGCTTGATGTCGGTCAGCAGCAATTCGATGTGCTGCTGTTCATGGGCCACGCCCAGCGCAATCAGGGGAGCAAGTGCCGGGTCTTCGAGGAACGGCGCCATGGCATCGTTCACCACGGCGCGCCATTCGAGCACTTCGGGCAAGCTTGGACGCGACAGCAACCCGCGCGCCGCCCGGCTGATCCGTGCGCCTTCGGCCTCGTAATAGGAATTGAACAGGAACGGCCAGCCATCGCGGTGGAGCTGATATCCCGGCGCGTGTTCGCGCAGCAGGAAGGTTTCCCAAAACCAAGTCGTATGCGCCAAGTGCCACTTGGCAGGGCTCGCATCCTCCATCGACTGGATGCTGGCATCGGCGTCGCTCAAAGGTGCGACCAGCGCCTCAGTCAGCGCGCGCGTCGCCCGGAAACGATCGGCCAAACCGGCAAGATCATCGGCGCCTACAGCCATCCGTCGTTCGTTGCGCTGCAACCCGCGTCTCCCGTTCCACCCTGCATCGTCAGATACGGATCATGTCCGCCTGTCGTTGCACAAGAAAGACACAACATAGGCACGAGGCTATCGGAAAATCATCACACGCATCAGATTTTCCGGCCCGACAGGGGCGGACAGCGCCCGCCCCAACCCGAAATCAGGCCGCGTTGGCGCTGATTTCGGCCTCGCGTTCGCCTGCGGCTGAGTTCAGCATCTCGGCCACCAGAAACGCCAGTTCGAGCGACTGTTCGGCATTGAGGCGCGGGTCGCAATGCGTGTGATAGCGGTCGCCAAGGCGCTCTTCGGTGAGACCCACGGCCCCGCCGACGCATTCGGTCACGTCCTGCCCGGTCATCTCGATATGGATGCCGCCGGGGTGCGAGCCTTCGGCGCGGTGCACGGCGAAGAAGCCCTTCACCTCGCGCGTAATCCGGTCGAACGGGCGGGTCTTGAAGCCGGTGTCGGACTTCACGACGTTGCCGTGCATCGGATCACAGCTCCAAACGACTGGATGGCCTTCGCGCTGCACCGCGCGGACCAGGCGCGGCAGACCGTCCTCGACCTTGTCATGGCCAAAGCGGCTGATGAGCGTGATGCGCCCGGCTTCCCGCTTGGGGTTGAGATCATCGAGCAAGCGCAGCAGTGCATCGGGCTCCAGCGAAGGCCCGCACTTCATGCCCAGCGGATTGCCGATCCCGCGCGCATACTCGATATGCGCCGAGCCGGGGAACCGCGTGCGATCGCCGATCCACAGCATGTGGGCCGAGGTTGCATACCAATCACCGGTCAGCGAATCCTGCCGCGTCATCGCCTCTTCGTAAGGCAGCAACAGGCTTTCGTGGCTGGTGTAGAAGCTGGTGCCCTTCAGCTGCGGCACGGTGCCGGGATCGATCCCGCAGGCTTCCATGAAATCGAGCGCCTCACCGATCCGGTCGGCCATCTGGCTGAACTTTTCGGTCCACGGCGTGCGGCCCATGAAATCGAGCGTCCACTGGTGAACCTGCCGCAGGTTGGCATAACCACCGCCCGCAAAGGCGCGCAGGAGGTTAAGCGTCGCGGCGGCCTGCGAATAGGCCTTGACCATGCGGGCCGGATCGTTGCGGCGGCTAACTGGGTCAAACTCGATCCCGTTGATATTGTCGCCGAGGTAGCTCGGCAGCGTCACACCATCGATCGTTTCCGTGGGCGCCGAGCGCGGCTTGGCGAACTGGCCCGCCATGCGGCCGACCTTCACGACCGGACGCTTGCTGGCGAAGGTCATGACGACCGCCATTTGCAGCAGTACGCGGAACGTATCGCGGATGTTGTTGGGGTGGAATTCGGCGAAGCTTTCCGCGCAGTCACCGCCTTGCAGCAGGAAGCCGTGGCCGTTCGCAACCTGCGCCAGATCGGCCTTGAGCGCGCGCGCCTCACCCGCAAACACGAGCGGGGGATAGTGCGCGAGGGTCTTTTCCGCTTCCGCCAGCTCAGCCGCATCTTCGTAATGCGGCAGATGGCGCGCTTCGTGAGCCTTCCAGCTATCCGGGGTCCAGGTCTCGGGCACAGTCACAACTCTTTCTTCTCAAAGGCGCGCGGCAAGGCTTGCGCGGGGGCGCCCGCTACAGGAGCGGGGCACGAATTGTAAAGCAGCAATGCCGCTCAAAACAACTTTATTTCCCGAACAGTGCCAGTGAGCGCAGCGATCAGCGCCCCGCAGGCGCTGCTAGCGCAGCATTTGCACTCACCCCGCCAGCCGGCGCCTCGGCCAAAGTTTGCCCTTCGGGAATGATAGCGAGACGGAACGGCGAAGCCTTGGCCAGATAGCGATCAGCGAGGAACTGCATCACCTGCGGGCTGGTCTGCGAATAATCCGCCAGCAAGCTGCGCAGCAGGATGACACGCTGCGGGTCCTGCGTCGCCCCTTCAAGGTTGTAGAGCCAGAATTGGTTGCCGGTCGATGCACGGCGGATCATCTGGCTCAGCGGTTCGGTCACCCGTTCAAGTTCATCGGCAGTGGGCGGACTGGCGGCAAGGTCCTTGGCGATCTTCTCAGCTTCGGCGAAGAAGACCGGCACGAACTCCGGTTCAAGCTGGGCCAGCGCGGTGATCCGCCCGCCGCTGGCGAGATCGGTCGGCCAGTTCGAGAAGACTTGCGGCGAATAGCTCGCCCCGGCGCGTTCGCGCAGGGCATCCATCAGGCGGTTGTTGAACAGCTGAGTGAGGATTTCGAGCTGACGGCTTTCGCGCAAGCTCGCAACCCCGCCGCCGCTGGGCCAGGCGACCACGGCGGCGGCTTGATTGGCATCGCCGCGGTGAGTGACGACCGAGGGGGTTGCCGATGTCGGCGCGAAAGGCGGAACGCGCGCCGCGACATCGGCCGGGATCGGCTCACGCGGCGGCAGCGCGCCGAAGGTGAGGCGCAGTTGCTCAATCACGGCGGGTTGATCGAATTCGCCGAACACCAGCACTTCAATCGGGCCTTGCTTGAGCAGCGGCTCCCACACTGCGCGGAAGCCCTCTGGCGTCACGGTCTTGAGCGCTGCCGGATCGGGCGTCGCAAACCGCTCATCGCCGCCGGTCACGAGATATTCGAGATCGCGGTTGAGAATACCGCCGGGGCTGGTGGAATAGGTGTTGTACGCCAGCTCAGATGCCGCTTTGGCGCGGATCACCGGATCCTTGTCCCAGCGCGGCATCCCGAGCTTGGCAGCGAACAGATAGAGCTGGTCGTTCACATCTTCCGACCGGGTTTGCGCGGTAAAGGTGAACACCGCCTCGTCGATCGCAAAATCGAAGCCGATCTTGCGGCCGGTCGCCAAGCGGTCGATCTCGTTCTGGCCGAGCTCGCCCACGCCCGATCCGACCAGAGCGCCCTGACCCAGCGCGGCGTAGACCGCGTTGTCCTTGTCAAAGGCGCGGTAGCCAGCGCCAAACCGCACGCGTACCGTTACCCGGCCCGGTTCAGCGTCATTGGCCCACACCAGCGCCTTGACGCCGTTGGCAAAGTCCACCTGCTCGATCTCGAGCACGCCGAGCGGGTTCTGCGCGGTGATGGCGCCGGGGGCACCGACCGGGGGCAGTTCGTCGAACGAGATCGACTGCGCAGCCACCCGCGCAGTGCCATCGACCTTGGCTTCGGCAGCAAGTGCCAGTTTGAGCGCGCCCACATCGGCCTCGCCAGCAGTCGGCGTCACATAGACCGAACGCGTCACCGTCCCTTCGAACAGCCCCCGGGTCCGTTCCAGCACCACATCGGGCGTCAGGCGCGGCTTCATGCCCCGGAACACGTCAAGCACCACCTTGGGCGCCGCCACCGTCTCGCGGATATCGACCGCGTTGACGACGTTGTTGGCAAGATCGGAGCCCGATTGCACGGTTTCCTGCTCGACCCCATTGGCGAAGACCACGTCGAACTCGGCAACTTCGCGGTCAATTTCTTCCTGCGTCGGCGGGGTGGTGAGCGCGTCGGCGATCACGGCCCGGACATCGGCCAGCGCCGCCTGCCAGTCGCCGGTCAGCGGGGCAAAGGTCACAAAGGTCGCATCGGTCGAGCGCGAGACGTCGTCTTGCTGCACCTGCGCATAAAGGAAGCTGCCGCCGCCGCGTGCGCGCGATTCGAGCCGCCGGTTGATGATAGCCTGCGCGATAGCATCGGTCAGCAGGCCTTCATTATACTTGATCGTATCGGTCACCTGCCGCCACGGACGCATCACCGCATAGGTCAGGCTGCGCGGCAAATCAGGTTCAACGCCGACCGCCAGCTGGCCAATCGGTGCGCCGGTCACGCCGTCATCCTGCGCTCCGGCAGGCGGGACAGGATCGCCGAAATCGGGGGCAACGCCGGGCTTGCCGGTGCCGTTCCAATCCCCGAACCACTGCTCCACCAGCCCAGCCAGGACCATCGGATCGGCATCGCCGACAACCACGATCACGGTGTTTTCCGGACGATACCAACGGTCATAGAACGCCTTCACGTCCTTGCCATTGGCGGCCTTCAGGGTTTCATCTGTGCCAATCGGGCTACGGGTGGCCAGGCGCTGACCGGCAAAGAAGGTCTGCCGCGTAAGGTCTGCCATGCGCAGCCCCGCCCCGCCGCGTTCACGCTTTTCGGCGAGCACAATCGGGCGCTCGGCCGCAACATTCGCGTCATTCAGCACCGGTTCGCGGATCATGCCCGACAGCAGCTTGAAGCTCTCGCTCAGCTTGGCGTCGTCGATATTGGGAATGTCGAGCTTGTAGGATGTGTGGGTCGGGCTGGTTTCGGCATTGGCATCGCTGCCAAAGGTCGCGCCCAAACGCTGCCAGGCGTAGATTGCCTCAGCCTGCCCGAGATACTTGCTTTCCCGGAACAGCAAGTGTTCGAGCAAGTGGGCATAGCCCTGCTCCTTATCGGTTTCGTGGAGGGAGCCTGCATCAATGCGCACCCGGATCGAAACCTGGCGCGGCGGCACGCCATTGCGGCGCACCGCATAGCGCACGCCATTCTTCATTTGCCCGAACAGCCACTTTTCATCGACTGGAACGTCCGAGCCCTTGTAGAGCCACGGCACTTCGCTGCCGGTCTGAAGCGCCTGCGGTTGGGGCACCGGCGGCAGCGGCTGCACATCGGCCGGAGGCGGGGGAGCGGCCTGCTGGGCGAGCAGCGGCTGCACCAGCGCAAAGGGAGCAAGGAGAATGGCGAAAGCGCGAGCAGCACGGGAGAACGACGTCATATCTCAGTTATAGGGCGGCAAAGTGTGAAGCGATAGTGAATGGTTCTCGGGCCAAGCGCCCTTGCCCCGCGCAGCCGGGGCACCTAGATTGAGCTCATGTTCATAGAAACCGAAACCACCCCGAACCCCTCCGCCCTCAAGTTCCTGCCGGGCACCACCGTGATGCCCAGCGGCAGCCGCGAATTCGCCACGCCCGAAGCGGCCGAAGCGAGCCCGCTGGCGCAGGCGATCTTCGACACCGGTGAGGTCGTGAACGTGTTCTTCGGCTCTGATTTCGTCAGCGTAACCGCCGCACCGGGCGCTGATTGGAGCGCCTTGAAGCCGCAGGTTGTCGCGATCCTGCTCGATCACTTTGTCTCGGAAGCACCGCTGTTTGCCGGAGGGAGCGGAAACGGGATTTCCGTTCCGCCCGAAGACGAAGCGGTGGTGGAAGAGCGTCCCGAAGATGCCGAGGTGATCGCGGCGATCAACGAACTGCTCGAAACCCGCGTACGGCCCGCCGTGGCGGGGGACGGCGGCGACATCGCCTATCGCGGTTTCCGCGACGGAGTCGTCTATCTGACGCTGCAAGGCTCGTGCTCAGGCTGCCCGTCGAGCACAGCGACACTGAAGCACGGCATCGAAGGCCTGCTCAAGCATTACGTCCCCGAAGTGACCGAGGTGCGCGCGGCGTGACGGTGCAATTTCACGACCAGGTCCTGTCGGACGCGGCGCTCGACCAGCTGTTCAATGAAGCGCGCAGCTACAATGGCTGGCTCACCCGCGACGTTTCAGACGAACAGCTTCACGCGATCTGGGACCTGATGAAGATGGCCCCCACCTCGGCGAATATGCAGCCGGTGCGGATCGTGTGGGTCAAATCGGACGAGGCCAAGGCCAAGCTCGCCGAATGCGTGATGGAGGGCAACCGCGCCAAAGTGCTCGGCGCACCCGTCACTGCGGTCATCGGCTACGACATCGATTTTCACGAGGAACTGCCGTGGCTGTTCCCGCACACCG
>VFQO010000499.1_pt1 | contig 41350 bp, 43 predicted proteins | sample 3512331 | NCBI WGS metagenome assembly VFQO01 (sample SAMN10412371, study PRJNA504923) | tailings metagenome | isolation source: Replicate 3 from Balatoc abandoned mine | place: Philippines: Itogon, Benguet | collected 2017-08-28 | reverse complement strand
AGCCATCGCCCGGCATCTGGCCGGACAGACCTCCCCGGCGTAAAACCCCGCTTACGGCAAGACAAGACGAGCGAAACGGACCGGCGGCTCAAGCTTGGCGGCCGACATCCGATATTTCCGGCAGCCCCCTCCCCGAAGCTTATGGACACACGCTCTCAGCACCCACCATCGGCCCATCCGCCGGGCCTGGAACCCGAAATCGAGCGGGAGTTGCTGCGCGCCTATATCGACAGCGCCAACGACGGCATTTTTGTCGTCTGCGACGAGATGAAATTCCATGTCGCCAACCCGCTCATGGCCACCTGGCTCGGGATCGGCGAAACCGAGCTCACCGCGCATGGGCGGCGCATGCCGATTACCGAGCTGTTTGGCCTGGCCGAGACCGAGGCCTTGTTCCGCGAGCATTTCCGCGCCGTCCTTGAAGGACAGGCGAGGCGTTTCGAGGCGGAGATCAATCCGCCGCGCGGCGAGCCGCGCTGGGTTGAAATCAGCATGAACCGGGTACGCCTCGATGCCGGCGAACTGGTGATCGGCATCCTGCGCGACGTCACCGAGCGCAGGCTGCTGCAAACCACCTTGCAGCACCATGCCAGCCACGACGACCTGACCGGGCTGGTCAACCGCCGCGAATTCCAGCAACGCCTGCATGCGCTGGTCGGCAGCGTGAAAACCAGGCGCGGATCGCATGTCCTGGTCTATCTCGGCCTCGACCAGTTCAAGGTGATCAACGACACCTGCGGCCAACTGGCCGGCGACGAGCTGCTGCGCCAGCTGGGGCAGCGGCTGCAGCGGCTGGCTAAGCGGCACGACGTGATCGCGCGCCTGGGGGGCGACGAATTCGGGCTGCTGCTGTACGACCAGCCGATCGAAGAAGGCATGCGGGTGGCGGAAGCCTTGCGCGCCGCCGTGGCCGGCTATCGCTTCGTCTGGGATGGGCGCAGCTTCGAGGTGACCGCCAGCGTCGGCCTGTGCGCCATCGGCGCCGACACGGTTTCCGCGGAAGACGTGTTGAGCGCGGCCGATGCGGCCTGTTGCGTTGCCAAGGATCGGGGACGCAACCGCGTGCAGTTGTATTTCGGCGGCACCGCCTGCACCGGCAAGCGCCAGGAAATGCAATGGGTAGCCCGCTTGCAGAAGGCGCTGGACGAAAACCGCTTCCAGTTCTGGCAACAGCGGATTCTCGACCTGAAACGCGCTCCAGGCGGACAGGCCGGACATTTCGAAATACTGCTGCGCCTGATCGACGAGGGCGGCGCGATCGTTGCGCCGGACCGCTTCTTCCCGGCGGCCGAACGCTACGGACTGATGCCTGCCATCGACCGCTGGGTCGTCCAGCACCTGCTGCTGGACGGGCAGCACGGGCGCCTGCAAGCGGAAATGGCGCGCACCTCGGCCACGCATTGCGCCATCAACCTGTCCGGCGCCAGCCTCAACGACGATACCTTCATGGACTTTCTGGAAGACGCGCTGCGCCGCACAGCGCTGGCGGGAGACCGGCTGTGCTTCGAAATCACCGAGACCGTGGCGGTGGCCCATTTCGGGCGCACCCGCGAAGTGATGCAAGCCATCAAGCGGTTCGGCTGCCGGTTCGCACTGGATGATTTCGGCAGCGGCATGTCTTCGTTCAGCTACCTGAAGAACCTGCCGGTGGACTATCTCAAGATCGACGGCGCCCTGGTGCGGCATATCGTCGAGGACGCCGCCGATTTCGCCATGGTCGAGGCCATCCACCGCATCGGCGCCGTGCTCGGCCTGAAGACGATCGCCGAATTCGTCGAGACCGAGGCGGCGCTCGAGCGGCTGCGCGAAATCGGCGTCGACTATGCCCAGGGCTACGCCATCCACCGCCCGCAGCCGCTGTTCGGAGAACCGAGCCCCGCCTGAAGCCGCAGCGGCAACCGCGGCCCCGTTCAGTCCTGCAGGAAGGGATAGTCGGTATACCCCTTCTCTTCCCCGCTGTAGAGGGTTGCGTAGTCGGGCGGATTCAGGGCCGCGCCGCGGCGGAACCGTTCCACCAGATCGGGGTTGGCCAGCAGCAGGCGGCCGAACGCAACCGCATCGGCGGCGCCCGACGTCACCGCAGCCTGCGCGGTTGCGAAGTCGTAGCCGTTGTTGAGGATCAGGTTGCCCGAATACAGCGCACGCAGCCTGTCGTAATCGAATGGCTGCCACTGTTCGCGGGGCGCGCCGCCGGTTCCCTGCAGCACGTCCAGGAAGGCCAGTTGCAGCGGGTTGAGCTGGCCGACAACGTAATCGAACGTCGCCTGCGGATCGTCGTCACCGATGTCGTTGAACGGCGTCACCGGAGACAGCCGCAGGCCGGTACGGTCACTGCCGATTTCCCGGCACACGGCATCCAGCACTTCCAGCAGCAGGCGCGCCCGGTTTTCCTTGCTGCCGCCGTAGGCATCGGTGCGCCGGTTGGTGGACGAGCGCAGGAACTGGTCCAGCAGATAGCCATTGCCGGCATGGATTTCCACGCCGTCGAACCCCGCGTCGATGGCGTTGCGCGCGGCCCGCCCGAAGTCGGCGACCAGGGCGGGGATTTCCGCAAGTTCGAGTGCGCGCGGCGTGACGAAATCCTTCATCTCCTGCCCGGTGAACACCTGGCCGGCCGGACGGATCGCCGACGGTGCGACCGGCAAGGCGCCGCCCGGCTGCAGATCGGGATGCGAAATCCGCCCCACATGCCACAGCTGCAGCGCGATCTTCCCGCCGGCGCCATGCACCGCATCGGTCACCCGCTTCCAGCCCGCGACCTGTTCGGGCGTATGGATGCCGGGCGTGCGGGGATAGCCATGGCCCGCCGCGCAGACCGGCGAAGCCTCGGTCAGGATGAGTCCGGCCGAGGCACGCTGGCGATAGTACTCGACGACCAGCGAGGTCGGCACGTTGCCCGCGCCGGCGCGGTTGCGCGTCAGCGACGACATCACCACGCGGTTGGCAAGTTCGATGGCGCCGAAGCGGGCGGGTGAAAAGAGATCGGTCACGTCGGGATTCCTCTGGATCGAGTTGCAGGCAGGGTTGATGAAACACGTCCAATCTATCTTGGGGCCCGATCCGGGAATGCAAGCTTCGCTGGCGTCGATCGATGGGATAGCCGGGTCGACGGCCCCGATGTTTGAGATAATCAAGGATCGGAAACCGATACTGGCCGTGCGGCCTGAGGAAAACATTCCGGCCCGTCCAGGAAAAGCCCCTGGATAGCCTACACCCCAACCCAGGAATTGAACGATGATCGAGAATCAGGAACGCTTCAACCGAGCGATAGCACTGTTTGATGCCGCCAATGCGGAAGACCCCAATCAGGACGAAGGCCAGCCCAAGGAACTGCTTTACGGCCGTCGCATGTCGGACATGATCGCCCGCTTTGCACCGCAAGCCTCCGAGGTGGCGCAACTGGCCGTGCGCGCCCAGCACATCCAGCGCTGGAAGGTGCCGCGCAGCAGCTATCCGATGAACAAGGAGGGCTATCACGCGTGGCGCACCGGGCTTTACACGTTTCACGCCGATACGGCGGGCGAGCTGATGCGCCAGGCCGGCTACGACGACGCAACCATCGAACGCGTCAAGAAGGCGGTGGGCAAGCGCGGCATCAAGAGCAATCCGGAAACGCAACTGCTGGAAGACATCGCCGATCTTGTCTTCATCGAGCATTACATACTGGCCTTCGCCCAGAGCAAGCCCGACTACGACGAGGCGAAATGGCTGGATATCATCCGCAAGACATGGCAGAAGATGTCGAAGGCCGCCCAGGCCTTCGCACTGTCCGGAAAAATCAAGCTGCCCGAGCCGCTGCTACCGCTGATCACCAAGGCAATCGGCTAGCAAGCGCTGCGGCCAGGGTCCGTTATTCCGCCCATTCCTTCACCCACCCGGCGGTTCCCTTCTGGATGAATTCGATCGGGTAGCCGTCGGGATCTTCGATGAACGCGATCACCGTGGTGCCATGCGACATCGGCCCGGCCGGGCGCAGCACCTTGCCGCCCTTGGCTGCGACGGCGTCGCACGCGGCGTAGGCGTCGTCGACCTCGATGGCGATGTGGCCGTAGCCGCTGCCGGCTTCGTATTTGTCGACGCCCCAGTTGTAGGTCAGCTCAAGCACTGCCGTGCGGTCTTCCGTGTCGTAGCCGACGAAGGCGAGGGTGAATTTTCCGCCCGGGTAATCCTTGCGGCGCAGCAGTTTCATGCCGAGCACGCCGGTGTAGAAATCGATCGAGCGGTCGAGGTCGCCGACGCGCAGCATGGTGTGCAGGATTCGCATGGTTTCAGACCTGAAACAGAGAAGCTCCCATTGTGCGCAACTCGGCGCGCCGCGCAAGCGCGTCCGGACACAGCGCCGCGACCTGCGCCCAGAAGCGCGGCGAATGGTCGAGGTGGACGAGGTGGGCGAGCTCGTGCGCCGCAACGTAGTCGATATGCGCGAGCGGCGCCTGCACCAGCCGCCAGTTGAGGCGGATGTGGCCGTGCCGGGTGCAGCTGCCCCATTGAGTTTGCGCGTCGGACAGGGCAAAACGGCTGGGCCTGCGCCCCAGTTTGCGGGCGATGCGCGCGAGCCGCCAGGCCAGCAGGCGTTCGGCGCGGACTCGCAGCCAGTCGCGGACCAGGGATGCGGCGTCGGCACCGTGCGGCGCATGGATACGCAGCGTGCCGCCATGGCGGCGCACCTCGCTGAACAATGAAGGCCGGATATCGAGTGCAAGGACGCGCCCCAGATAACGCACCTCGTTCGCGGCGGGCGCCCCGGCTTGCGCTGTGCGCGCCTGCATCCGTGCCCAGGCGCGGGCGAGCCAGCCGCGCTGCAGCACGACATAACGCTCGATCTCGGCACGCGGCGTCCAGCTCGGCGCATGAATGCACACTTCGCGCGAAGTCACCGTCAGGCCGAGGGTGCGGCGGCGGCGCGAGCGCTTGAGCGCAAACGGCACCACGATGCCGCCGAGCTGCAGCACCCCGTTATTGGCGTGCGGCAGCAGGGGGCAGCCTCGCCATTTCGGCCTCGATCCAGGCCTCGACCGCGCGGGTGAGTTCGGCCGCGCTTTTGCCGGCCGTTTCGATGGCCGGGCCGATGCTGACGGTGATGGTGCCGGGACGCTTGATGAAGGCATTTTTCGGCCACACTTCGCCCGCATTGTGCGCCACCGGCACGATGGGCGCGCCGCTTTCCGCCGCCAGCCAGCCGCCGCCTATGCCGTAGCGGCCTTTTTCGCCAGGGGCGACGCGCGTGCCTTCGGGAAACACCAGCACCCAGAATCCCTGCGCGATTTTTTCCTTGCCCCGGGCGACGATCTGCTTGAGCGCTTCGCGCCCGGCACCGCGGTCGATGGCGATGGGCGAGAGCATCCGGAATGCCCAGCCAAAAAACGGCACGTTCAGCAGCTCCTGCTTGATGACCGGCGAGAGCGGCGGAAACAGGAACAGAAACGCCACGGTTTCCCACGCCGACTGGTGCTTGGCGAGAATGACTGCAGGCCGGTGCGGCAGGTTCTCAGCCCCCTTCACCACATAGCGGATGCCGAGCACCCAGCGCGCCAGCCAGATCACGCTGTGGTTGTAGCCGGTAATCATCCGGTAACGCGTATGCGCCGAAAACGGAAAGCTGAGCAAGGCAATGGTGCTGAAAAAAACCGTCAGCGCGGTTTGCAGAACCATGAAAACCAGCGAACGGATCAGGTTCATGCCGCCGCCTTGAGCAGGTGGTCGACGGCCTCGCTCAGGTCGGCAAATACCGGCGTGTTCTCGGGCAGGTTGCCCGCCGCCAGGGTTTTTTCGCCCTTGCCGGTTCGCACCAGCAACGGCTGGGCGCCCACGCTGGCCGCCGCCAGCAGGTCGCGCAGCGAATCGCCGATGGCGGGCACGTCCTGCAGATCCTGGCCGTAGCGCGCGGCGATCTCGTTGAACAAGCCCGACTTGGGCTTGCGGCAGCCGCAGTTCGTCTCGGCCGCATGCGGGCAATAAAACACCGCCTCGATGCGCCCGCCCGCCTGCGCCGCCGCCTTGTGCATCTTGGCGTGGATGGCGTTGAGCGTCGCCATCTCGAACAGCCCGCGCGCCAGCCCCGACTGGTTGGTCGCCACCACCACGCGCCAGCCCTCGCGCGTCAGCCGCGCGATCGCTTCCAGGCTGCCGGGAATGGGCTTCCATTCGTCCGGCGACTTGATGAACCGGTCGGAGTCGAAATTGATGACGCCGTCGCGGTCGAGAATGATGAGCTTCATGGCCTGATTCCTGCCGTTCCGAGGCTCCAGTTTACGCCGCCAGGCGCGACAAGTCCGCCACCCGGTTCATGGTCCGGTGCAGCTGGTTCAGCAGCGCCAGCCGGTTGGCCCTGAGCGCGGGATCGTCGGCGTTGACCATGACGTGGTCGAAGAAGGCGTCGACCGGGGCTTTCAGCGCGGCCAGCGCCTGCAGCGAGGCGGTATAGTCGCCCGCCTCGAAGGCCGCGCCGGCATGCGGCGCGATCTCGCCGAGCGCGGCAAACAACGCCGTTTCCGCCGCCTCGACGAAGCGGGATGGATCGGCCGTCGCCCCCACTTCGCCCTCGGCTTTCTTGAGGATATTGCCGACGCGCTTGTTGGCGGCGGCCAGGCTTTCAGACTCGGACAATGCCGCGAACGCACGCACTGCGTTGAGTTGTTTGGGAACCAGCATGACCTGCACGGGGCGCATGGAAATCACCGCATCCACCTCGTTCACGCTGTAGCCCTGGTCTCGCATCATGCCGCTCAGGCGGTCGAACACGAAGGTCTCCGCATCGGTGTGCGCATCGCCCAGCATGCCCTGCGGGAAAGCGGCAAAGGCAATATTGATCAGCTCGAACAGGTTCAGCGGCAGCGACTTGTCGATGAGAATGCGCAGGATGCCAAGCGCATGCCGGCGCAGCGCGAACGGGTCCTTGTCGCCGGTCGGGATCTGCCCGATGCCGAACATCCCCACCAGCGTTTCCAGCTTGTCCGCCAGCGCCACGCAGACGCCGACATCGCTGCGCGGCAGCTCGTCGCCGGCGAAGCGCGGCTTGTAATGGTCCTCGATGGCGAAGGCGATGTCGTCGGCGAGGCCGTCGTGCTGCGCGTAGTAGCGCCCCATGATGCCCTGCAGTTCGGGGAATTCGCCGACCATGTCGGTGAGCAGGTCGGCCTTGGCCAGCAAAGCGGCCTGATCGGCCTTCAGCGCCAGCGCCTCGCCGCCGATCTGCTGGCCGATGGCGCGGGCGATCGCCTGCACCCGCGTCACCCGCTCGCCCTGGGTGCCGAGCTTGTTGTGATACACCACCTTGGCCAGCCCCAGCACGCGCGAATCCAGCGCCTTCTTGCGATCCTGGTCGAAGAAGAACTTGGCGTCGGCGAGACGCGGGCGCACCACCCGCTCGTTGCCGCCGATCACCGCCGATGCGTCGGCGGGCGAGATGTTGGAGACGATGAGGAAGCGGTTGGTCAGCTTGCCCGCCGCATCCAGCAGCGGGAAATACTTCTGGTTCGCCTTCATGGTGAGGATCAGGCATTCCTGCGGCACTTCGAGGAAGGCTTCATCGAACTTGCCGATCAGCACGTTGGGGCGCTCCACCAGCGCGGCGACTTCGTCCAGCAGCGCGGCGTCCTCGACCGGCGCGAGGCCCAGCGGCGCGGCTGCGGCCTGCAACTGGCGGACGATCTCGGCGCGGCGTTCAGCGAAGCCGGCGATCACTGCGCCCTCGTCCCTCAATTGGGCGGCGTAGCTGTCCGCACTTTGAACGGACACCGGGCTGACGCGCGCCTCGAAGCGATGGCCCTGTGTCTCGCGCCCCGCCGCAAGGCCCAGCACCGACACCGGCACGACGCCGGCGCCGTGCAGCGCGACCAGCCCGTGCACCGGGCGCACGAAGTTGACGCTGCTCCAGCCGTCGGCCAGCTGGTACTGCATCACCTTGGGGATCGGCAGCTTCGCCATCGCGGCTTCGATGGCCTTTTGCAGGCCGTCGGCGAGCGCGACACCCGGCGCGATGCTGTCATGGAACAAGGCTTCGTTCTTGCCTTCGCCCTCGCGGCGCAGCTTGGCCGCCGCGGACTCGTCGGCACCGAGTGCAGCGAGCCGTTTCAGCAGCGCAGGCGTCGCCTGGCCGTTGGCATCGAGACCGACGGCGACCGGCATCAGCTTGGTCGACATCGGCTTGTCGGCGGCGCGCGCCAGCACGCCTTCGACGTGCACGCCGAGGCGGCGCGGTGACGCGAAGTTGACGGCCGCAGCGTTGGCAGCGGCCAAGCCCTGCGCGACCAGGCTTTCGGCAAGTGCGGATGCGAAGGCTTCGCCCAGCTTCTTCAGCGCCTTGGGCGGCAGTTCTTCGACGAACAGTTCAACCAATAGATTCTGTGCGCTCATGCCGCCGCCTTCTTGTCGAGTTGTACGATGACTTCATCCGCCCATGCCTTGGGCGCCATCGGGAAGCCCAGCCGCGCGCGGCTGTCGAGGTAGCTCTTCGCCACGCTGCGCGCGAGGTTGCGGATGCGCCCGATGTAGGCGGCGCGCTCGGTCACCGAGATGGCGCCGCGCGCGTCGAGCAGGTTGAAGGTGTGCGCGGCCTTCAGCACCTGCTCGTAGGCCGGCAGCGCGAGCTGCGCCGCCATCAGCTCCTGCGCCTTCTTCTCGTGCGCGGCGAACGCGGTGAGCAGGAAGTCGACGTCGCTGTGCTCGAAGTTGTAGGCGCTTTGCTCGACCTCGTTCTGGTGATACACGTCGCGGTAGCTCAGCCCCTCGGTCCACACAAGATCGAACACGCTTTCCACGCCCTGCAGATACATGGCGAGGCGCTCCAGGCCGTAGGTGATTTCGCCGGTGATCGGCTTGCAGTCGATGCCGCCGACCTGCTGGAAATAGGTGAACTGCGTCACCTCCATGCCGTTCAGCCACACCTCCCAGCCCAGCCCCCAGGCACCGAGCGTCGGGTTTTCCCAGTCGTCCTCGACGAAGCGCACGTCGTTCTTTTTCAAGTCAAACCCCAGCGCTTCGAGCGAACCCAGATACAGCTCCAGAATGTCCGCCGGCGCCGGCTTCAGCACCACCTGGAACTGGTAGTAATGCTGCAGCCGGTTGGGGTTGTCGCCGTAGCGGCCGTCCTTGGGCCGGCGGCTCGGCTGCACGTAGGCGGCCTTCCACGGCTCGGGGCCGAGCGCGCGCAGGAAGGTCGCGGTGTGCGAGGTCCCGGCGCCGACTTCCATGTCGTAGGGCTGCAAGAGCGCGCAGCCGCGCTCGGCCCAGTAGCGCTGCAGGGTGAGGATGATGTCCTGAAAGGTGGGTTTCACGGGGAATAAACGGCTTTTCGGGAAAGGCGCATTTTAACGTGGTTGGGATTGGTTTCGTTGCTGGTTGTAATGGGGGATGCCGCTTAACTGCTGACCGTTGGCGGGGGGGTGCCCGGCGAACGGTCAGCAACAAAAGATTGACTTAAGCGCCCGCCGCTTCCAGCGCCTCGATCTCCCCCGACACCTCCAGCCACTCCCCCTCTTCCATCGCCAGCTCGTCAATGACGTGCTGAAGCTGCTTGCCCGTTTCGGTAATCTCCTCGACGGAAAGCGTTTCACCCAAACGGGCTTCGAATGCCGTCTTTTCCGCCTGCAGCGCAGCCATGCTTTTGTCGAGCTTCTCCAGCTTCTGCTTCAGCGACCTGATCCTGCCCGACGACACCGGCTTCTTCGCCGCCACCGGCGCAGGTTCCGCCTTGGCCAAAGGCGCTTCTACCGCCTTGCCGGCCTCCTTCAGGCTTTCGCGCAGACGCTTGCCCTCCTCCAGCAGATAGCGCTGGTAGTCGTCGAGGTCGCCATCGAACGGCTCGACACCGCCGCGGCTGACCAGCCAGAACTCGTCGCACACCGATCGCAGCAGGGCGCGGTCATGGCTGACCAGCATCAGGCTGCCTTCGAATTCGTTCAAGGCCATCGCCAGCGCCTCGCGGGTGGCGAGGTCGAGGTGGTTGGTCGGCTCGTCCAGCAGCAAGAGGTTGGGCCGCTGCCACACGATCATGCACAGCACCAGGCGCGCCTTCTCGCCGCCGCTCATGGTGCCGACGGCCTGCTTGACCATGTCGCCGCTGAAGTTGAAGGTGCCGAGGAAATTGCGCAGGTCCTGCTCGCGGCTGCTGAACTGGCCGGCGCCGCCATTCGCAATGGTGTCGCGGGCGAGGCGGATCATGTGCTCCAGCGGGGTGTCCAGGGGACGCAGCACGTCGAGTTCCTGCTGCGCGAAATAGCCGATGTTGAGGCCCTTGCCTTCGGTCACGGCGCCGGCAACCACCGCGAGGTCACGCGCGATGGTCTTCACCAGCGTCGACTTGCCCTGGCCATTGGCGCCGAGGATGCCGATGCGCTGCCCGGCGAATACGGACTTGCTGACGTGCCGCACGATCACCGTCGGCTCGCTCACGCCGTCCGCCGGCGGGTAGCCGAAGCTGGCGTCGTCGATGGTCAGCATGGGATTGGGCAGGTTCTGCGGCTCCTTGAACTCGAAGGTGAAGTCCGCGCTCGCCAGCATCGGCGCCAGCTTTTCCATGCGGTCCAGCGCCTTGACCCGGCTTTGCGCCTGCTTGGCCTTGCTGGCCTTGGCCTTGAAACGGTCGATGAATTTCTGCAGGTGGGCGATCTTGTCCTGCTGGCGGGCAAACGCCGCCTGCTGCAGCGCCATCTGTTCGGCGCGCATGTCCTCGAAGGTGCTGTAGTTGCCGCCGTAGCGCGTCAACTGGCCGTTCTCGATGTGGATGGTGACGTTGGTCACGGCGTCGAGAAACTCGCGGTCGTGGCTGATCACCAGCATGGTGCCGGGGTATTTCTTCAGCCAGGCTTCCAGCCATACCAGCGCGTCGAGGTCGAGGTGGTTGGTGGGCTCGTCGAGCAGCAAGAGGTCGGACGGGCACATCAGCGCGCGGGCCAACTGTAATCTCATGCGCCAGCCGCCGGAAAAGCTGTTGACCGGCTGGTTAAGTTCGCGCACCTGGAAGCCCAGGCCGAGGATCAAAGCCTGCGCGCGCGACTGCGCGTCGTGGGCGCCGGCATCGTGCAGCGCCATATGGGCGTGCGCCATGCGCTCGCCGTCGTCGCTTGCCTCGGCGGCGGCGACCTCGGCCTGCGCCTCGGCCAGCCGGGTATCGCCGGCGATGACGAAGTCGGTCGCGGACTCGGCAGTCTCCGGCATGTCCTGCGCCACCTGCGCCATGCGCCACTGCGAGGGCATGGAAAAGTCGCCGCAGTCCTCGTGAAGAGTGCCGTTCAAGAGCGCGAACAGGCTGGATTTACCGGCGCCGTTGCGGCCCACCAGGCCGACCTTTTCGCCCGGGTTGATCGACACCGACGCGTTGTCGAGCAGCACCTTGGCGCTGCGCCGCAGGCTGAGATTCTTGAGGATGATCATGCAAGAAGACGCGGCACGCAGGATGCGCCCCGCCCAAATCGAAAGCCGGATTCTACCCTGATGCCGTCTTCCCCCCGGCGGGTGTCGACTGTTGGCCGCCTCGACACGGATTGACGATTTTCCGTCAACCGGCGCCATGCCGCCCGCCCGCATGTGCGGAGAATGGTTTGCAACGGCTTGTTTTATTGGCGGTTTCCCGGCCCGCGCCGCGGCATGCCAGGTGGCACAGGCATTGCAGGCATTCAGGCAAACCCTTCACCAAGGAGCGCATCATGAAACTGCAATTCGGCCACAAGCAGCTGGTTCTCGAACTCAGCTCCTCGCCCTTTGCCTGGTTCCACGGTCAGACCGAGCGCATGAGCCTCACCAGCCTGTCGCTGCTGTTCGTGCAGTTTTCCCTGTTTGCCCGGCAGTCGGCCGCCTGATGCAGCTGGGCAAGGCCACCAGCGTGAGCGTCGGCCTGTCGCGCTCGCCGCTGGGGTTTTTCAGCGGCAGCACCCGCCGCATGTCGATGTTCAGCCTGACGCTGCTGTTCATCGAATTCCGGATACTGCGGCGCGCCACCGCACACTTCATCTGACGCCCCGGCGGATTTCCAGCGTCGCCTCCAGGCCGCCCGCCGCACGGTTCTTGAGAGACACGGTCCATCCATTGGTTTCCGCCAGCTGCCGCACGATCGCCAGCCCCAGCCCGGTTCCGCCGGTAGCCTGCGAACGCGATGCCTCGAGCCGGTAAAACGGCCTGAACACTTTTTCCAGCTGATCGTCGGGAATCCCCGCGCCGGCATCGCGCACGATCACCCGCGCCTGTTTGCCGGTGCACTCCAGCGCCAGTTCGACCGGCGTGCCGCCGCCATAACGCTGCGCATTCTGGACCAGGTTGGTGACGATTTGCCGCATTGCGAGCCGGCCGGCCTCGATCTCGCACGGCACGGCGCCCTGCCACGACAGGCCGGCATCGGCCGCGACCTCTTCCAGCAAACCCGCAAGGTCGAAACGCACTTTCATTTCGGCCTGCGTGGTGCGCGCCAGCTCCAGGTAGCCCGTAATCAGCCGGTTCATGTCGGCCAGATCGGCCACCGCGCGGTCGATGCGCGCCGCGCTGGGGGCATCGCGCAGCATTTCCAGGTTGAGCTGAAGCCGCGTCATCGGGGTGCGCAGGTCGTGCGAAATCCCCGCCAGCAAGGTGGTGCGGTTATCCAGCAAGTCGCGCACCTCGGCCGCCATCCGGTTGAAGCGGCGGGCCAGTTCGGCCAGCTCGGCCGGGCCGGTTTCCGGCAAGGGCTCGGGCAGTTCGCCCGCGCCAACCTGGCTGGCCGCCTGCGCCGCGCGCGCCAGCGGCACGGTGAGGCGGCGCACCAGAAACAGGGCGGTCAGCAGGCTGAGAAACGCGCCCACCGCAATCACCGCGATGGCCGCCAGCGGCGGCTTGACGGCATAGCGATCGGGGAAGAATCCGGCGTGCAGATCATGTCCGCCCAGCGGAATAGCCAGCCACGCCGCTGCCGTCCCCGGCACCCCGCGCAGCACGATGGGGCCGCCCACCCGGCGGCTCAATGCGGCTTCGATCTGCGCGCGAAAGGCGAATTGCGGGGCGTCTGCGGCGGCGGCGGTGGCAGCGGTGGTCAGGCGCAGGCCATGGCGTCGCGCCAGTTCGCGCTCGAACGCGGCACGCGTCGGCGGCGGCAACTCCACCCAGGTCTGCGCCGACAGCACGATCAATCCGGCCAGGTCGTCGGCCGAGCGCTCCGCCACCGGCACGATCAGGGTGCGATACACCACCCAGAACGCCGCCGCCTGGAACACGATGAAAGCGAGCGCCAGCGTCAGCGCGGTGCGGGCGTACAACGAGCGGGCAATAGGCTTCACCCCTTGCCCTGCGGCACGAACAAGTAGCCCTGCCCGCGCTGGGTGCGGATGTAGGCCGGGTTGGCGGGATCGTCCTCGATTTTCTTGCGCAGGCGATTCACCCGCACGTCGATGCTGCGGTCGAACGGGTCGCGCTCGAAGCCGCGCAACTGATCCATCAGCCAGTCGCGCGACAGCGCGCGGCTGGCGTGGGTGACGAAGATTTCCAACAGTTCGTACTCGCCGCCGGTCAGCGGGATTTCGGTGCCGTCACGGCTAAGGGTGCGCGCATCGAGGTTGACGCTGAACGGGCCGAAGCGCACCGCCCTGCCCGTCTCGGCCGGCGCCGGCACGGCCGCGCCGCCCTGCCGCCGCAACACCGCGCGGATGCGCGCCAGCAGTTCGCGCGGATTGAACGGCTTGGGCAGGTAATCGTCGGCGCCGACCTCGAGGCCGACGATGCGATCGATGTCCTCGCCCTTGGCCGACAGCATGATGATGGGCGGAAACCCCGGCTGCGCGCGCAGCCGCCGCGCCACCGACAGACCATCCTCGCCCGGCATCATCCAGTCGAGCACCAGCAGTTCGGGCAGCCGGGCGCCCAGCAGGCGGTCAAGCGAGGCCGCATCCTCCGCCGTCTCGACCGCGTAGCCATGGCTGCTCAGGTATTCGGCCACCAGTTCGCGGATGCCGGGATCGTCGTCGGTGACATAAATGGTGCTTTTTTGCATGCGGCAACTATAGCAGCGGGGATGGCAGGCTATTCCCATCCCGGTTACACACTGTTACAAAATCGCCCTGGCGTGAAACAGTGCGCTTACCTTCCTCAACCAAACTGCGAAGCGTGGCAGCGAAACAACGCGGCCACGGAAATGGAGATCACGATGGACACACGGCAAACCTGGATTATCGGACTGGCTGCACTGGGGCTGGCTCTGGCCATCCCTGTTCACGCGGCACCGGATTACCTGGATGACGCCTACATCGTGGCCCAGCGCGACCGCGGCGACGAAGCGCGCCAGGATCGGCGCGACGCCCGCAAGCCCGATCAGCGCCGCGCGCCGAGACGCGAGGCCGAACGCAACGAACCGCAAGGCTACGGCTACGGCTACGAACGCCGCCAGCAGGAACGTCCCGGGCCGGACAGCCGTCCCCGCGGCCGTCGCTGAATTTGCACTGAAAGCACTGTTGAACGAGGAGAGTCACGATGAATACACGCCCCCTGAAGCGCACCCAAGCACATAAGCGCGTTCTGCTTGCCGCCCTGCTCGCGGTCAGCGGCGCCGCACAGGCCGGTCACGGCCGCGGCGACGGCGACGGCTTCACCGCCCGCGCCAAAGTCCTGGCCAGCACCCCGGTCTACGACACCATCAACGAGCCGCGCCGCGAATGCTGGACCGAAACCGTCGGCTATGACACGCGCAGCGTCCGCGACGGCAGCAATACGGGAGGCGCCGTGCTCGGCGCCATCGCCGGCGGCCTGCTCGGCGCCACGGCCGGCAAGGGCAACGGCAAGGTCGCCGCCGCCGCGGTCGGCGCAGCCACCGGCGCGGTGGTGGGCGACCGCTGGAACGACGGCGGCAATCGCTACGAATCGCGACCGCGCCAGGTGGAGCGCTGCCGCACCCACGACGACTACCGTCAGGTGATCAGCGGCTACGACGTGCGCTACCGCTTCCAGGATCGCGAATACAGCACCCGCCTGCCTTACGACCCGGGCAACTGGCTGACCCTGAATGTGAGTTTTTCCGTGGCCGAGGATCAGCGCGGCGGGCGCTGGAACAACAGCCGCAACGGCTGGAACGATTGACGCCGCGCTGCGCCTGCCGCCGCATTCCGAGCTTGAAAGGAGTAGAACCATGCTACGTACCCTGCTGATTGCAACCGCCCTCCTGACCGCCTCCGGCGCCAGCTTCGCCCATGGCGGCAAGCATGGCCACGACCGCGTGATAACGGTCGAACCCCGGTTCGTCGTCTCGTTTGGCAGCCACCATCACGACGGCTTCCGCGTACTGTACGAGTCCGGCGGCAGCCGCTACTGGACGCACACGCCCTACCATCCCGGCCGCACCATCGTGCTGCCCCCGCGCCATCGCGTCCAGCATGTCCACCACTACCGCGATTACCGGTCCGGCCGGGATGGGCGCCGCGACTGGAATCATCGCCGCGACGACTGGCGCCACGACCGCGACGATCGCCGCGACCATCGCGAGCACCGCCGCCACGACCGCGGCTGAATCGCAACCGGGCCCGGGCTTCCCTGGCCCGGTTTCAATGCCTGGGCGCGGGCCCCGGCCTGCGCACCTGGAACTGCATGCTGGCGGAGGCATTGCCGGCATGAGCGATGGTTGACCGGCAGCAATGAACCGTTTCTCGCGGATCGGCTCTGATTCCGCTGTATCCGGCTGGAGCGCCGCGCCGACTTGGCATACGATGCCTCCCCCTGCCCGGAACAGTTCCACGCCCATGCCGATCGCCTCCCCCCCGCAGCGTCTGCTCCCTGCTTTCGCCCTCGCCCTGACCCTGGTCGTGTTCGCCATGGCGACCCGCATTGTCCTGATGACGCGGCCGGAGGTGAACATTCCGCCGGGCATCGCTTCCTATGCGCAGATTTTTGGCTTCGGCCTGCTGTTCGATCTGGCGGCGGCCGCGTATTTCGCAGCGCCGGTGGCCCTGCTGCTGGCGCTGATGCCGGACCGCTTCGCGCGCTGGCATGTGATGCGCGCAGCCGGCATGGCGCTGCTGATCGCGCTGACGTTCGTGTTGCTGCTGACCGCGGTGTCGGAATGGTTCTTCTGGGAAGAGTTCGGCGCCCGCTTCAATTTCATTGCCGTCGATTATCTGCTCTATTCGCACGAGGTCATCGGCAACATCCGCGAGAGCTATCCGGTCGGGAAAGTCCTCGCCGGACTCGCGGCCCTGGCGGTGCTGTGGTGGCTGCCCTTCATGCGCCGCATCTATGCCGCAGCCCGCGCGCCCTGGCCCTGGCGTTCCCGTCTGCTCTGGGTCGGCGCCTGGGCGGCCGCCGTGGCGGGGCTGGCCGCAGGCCTCGATGGCGACCTCAAGAACCGCAGCGCCAGCGATCACGTCAACGAACTGGCCGGCAATGGCATCTATTCCTTCTTCGCCGCCAACCGCCGCAACGAGCTGGATTTCGAACGTTTCTATGCCGCGCTGCCGCCGCAGCAGGCTTTCTCCATCGTGCGGCATACGCTGGCGCAGGACGGCGGCGCATGGCTAGCGAAACAGCCTGCCGGCGGGGTGGAGCGGCTGATCCCGTCGGCCGCGGCGGCGCAGCGCCTCAACGTCGTGCTGATCAGCATCGAAAGCATGGGCGCGGAATTTCTCGGCGCCTATGGCGACCCGCGCGGCCTGACGCCGAACCTGGGCCGGCTGGCGCGGGAAGGCCTGTGGTTCTCGAACGTTTACGCCACCGGCAACCGCACCGTGCGCGGCCTGGAGGCGCTGGCGCTGGCGCTGCCGCCGACGCCCGGCCAGTCGATCGTGCGGCGCCCCAGGAACGAGGAACTGTTCTCGCTCGGCAGCGTGCTCGAGGACTTCAACTACGAAGTGCGTTTCGCCTACGGCGGCTACGGCTACTTCGACAACATGAACGCCTTCTTCGACCGCAACGATTACCGCACCATCGATCGCACCGACATTCCCGCCGAACGCATCGGCTTCGCCAATATCTGGGGCGTGGCGGACGAGTTCCTGTTCGACCACGTGCTCGACAGCCTCGGCCATATCCATCGTTCGGCGCAGCGCGGCGAGGGGTCGCGGCCGTTCTTCGTGCACATCATGACCACCAGCAATCATCGCCCCTACACCTACCCGGCGGGCCGTATCGACATCCCCTCCGGCAGCGGGCGCGAGGGCGCGGTGAAGTATGCCGACTACGCCATCGGCCATCTGCTCGCCGAGGCGCGCAAGCAGGACTGGTTCGACGACACCCTGTTCGTCGTCACCGCAGACCATGGCGCCAATGCGCGCGGCACGGTGAACATCCCGGTGGACAAGTACCGGATTCCCCTGTTTTTCTACGCGCCCAAGCACCTCAAGCCGCAGCAGGTGAATCGGCTCATGTCGCAGATCGACATTGCGCCCACGCTGCTGGGCATGCTCGGGATGCGCTACTACAGCAAGTTCTTCGGGCGGGATATCCTGCACGCCCCGCCAGCGGGCGACCGCGCCTTCGTCGCCAACTACCAGACGCTGGGCTATCTGAAAAACGGACGCCTGGCCGTGTTGCAGCCCCGGCGCAAGGCGGAAGTCTTTGCCGTCGATGCGCAGAACCTGCCCGTGGCGCCGCGTGCCGACCCGGCGCTGCAGCAGGAAGCGACCGCGTTCTATCAGCATGCGGCGCACGTGTTTCGCCATGGCCTGTATCGCGACGAAGAACAGCTTCCGCCCGCGCAGCGAACGCCCGGCATCCCCGCTTCGACCCAGGCCGAACTGCGGGAGCGGGCCGACAGCCGCTAAGCGCCTCGGGACGGGGCCTGAAACCCGCCGGGCGAGGGCGCCGGCTTATTCGTGGTGAACGACGAACGCGAGTTCGGTGGTGAAGTTGCCGATCCCGCGGTGATTGGTCGGCGTCCAGCCCGCGTCCTTGAGATAGCGGGTCAGTTCGCGCGTCATGTCCGGGTTGCCGCAGACCATCACCCGGTCCTGCCCGGGGTCCGGCGCGGGCAGGCCGAGACGCTGCGACAGCTCGCCGGATCGGAACAGGTCGCTGCCGCGCTGGGGGGTGGGGAAAGGCTCGCGCGTCACGGTCGGCACGTAATGCAGCTTGGCATTGTCCAGCGCCTCGATCTCGTCGCGGTAGGCCAGTTCGGCCGCCGTGCGCACCGAATGCACCAGCACCACGTGCTCATAGCGCGAATAGAGTTCGGGGTCGCGGATCAGGCTCATGAACGGCGCCAGTCCGGTGCCGCTGGCGAGCATGTACAGCGTGCGCCCCGGCAGCACGTGGTTGAGCGTGAGCGAGCCGGTCGCCTTGCTGTTGACCCACACGCTGTCGCCGGGCCGGATGTGAACCAGCTGGCTGGTCAGCGGGCCGTCCGGTATATGGATGCTGAGGAATTCCAGGTAGTCGCGGTCGGGGGTGGAGACGATGGAATAGGCGCGCGCCACCAGCTTGCCGTCGCGCTTCAACCCGAGAGTGACGAATTCACCGTTTTCGAACGCAAAATCCTGCGGACGGCTGAGCGTGAAGCTGAAGGTCCGGTTCGACCATGGGCGCACCGACCGTACCGTTTGTTCGCTGTAGGGCATGATTTTTCCGTGGACTCCTGCTTGCGCCATCAACCCGGCGCGGGCACTCAATCCGGCACGCGGGCAAACACCCTGCGCTCGAGGATATGACGGCGCCTGCGGAGCGCAGTTCCGGCACCCGCCTGGCCATCGTTCACCCAGCCCGTTCAGCCCTTGATGCACACCAGCGGCCGCAACTTCGCCACCTTGCGCGCCAATCCGGCGCGATCGGCCGCCTCCACCACGGCGCTGACATCCTTGTAGGCGCCCGGGGCCTCTTCCGCCACGCCGCGCAGCGACGGACTGCGGATCAGGATGCCCCGGGCGGCGAGTTCGTCCACCAGTGCCCGACCGTGCCACTGACGGGCGGCCTGGTGGCGGCTCATGGCGCGCCCGGCACCATGGCAGGCGGAGCTGAAGGCGCGCGTCATGCCGGTTTCGGTGCCGGCCAGGATATAGGACGCGGTGCCCATGCTGCCGCCGATCAGCACCGGCTGGCCGATGTCGCGCAATTCGCCAGGCAGCGCCGGGTGGCCGGGGCCGAAGGCGCGCGTCGCGCCCTTGCGGTGCACGTAGAGGCGGCGTGTCTGGCCGCCGACCGTGTGCATCTCCTGCTTGCAGGTGTTGTGCGACACGTCGTAGATCAGGGTGAGATGGGTTCCCGGCACGATGTCGGCGAACACCTTGCGGGCAAGCTGGGTGATGACCTGGCGATTGGCCAGGGCGCAGTTGACCGCCGCGCGCATGGCGCCGAGGTAGGCCTGGCCGAGGGGAGAAAGGATCGGTGCGCAGGCGAGTTCGCGGTCGGGCAGCTCGATGCCGTGGCCCGGCGCGGCGATCACCATCTGCCTGAGGAATTCGGTGCCGATCTGGTGCCCCAGCCCGCGCGAGCCGCAGTGGATGCTGACCACCACCTCGCCCTGGCGCAGGCGGAAACGGTCGGCCGCCTTGCTGTCGTAGATTTCTGCGATTTCCTGCAATTCGAGGTAATGGTTGCCGGAGCCGAGGGTGCCGATTTCGTCGCGCTGGCGGCGCTTGGCGTGCTCGGACACGTTGCCGGGTTCGGCGCCGGCCATGCAGCCGCGCTCCTCGATGCGGTCGAGGTCGGCCTCGCTGCCGTAGCCGCGCTCGACCGCCCAGCGTGCGCCGCCGCGCAGCATCGCGTCCATCTCGCTGGCGTCGAGGCGCAATTGGCCGGTGCTGCCGAGTCCCGCCGGAATCCGGGCGAACAGGCGCTCGGCCAGCCGCTGCTTGAGCGGCGCGATATCCGCGGCCTTCAATCCGGTGTGCAGGGTGCGCACGCCGCAGGAAATGTCGAAGCCCACCCCGCCGGCGGAAACCACCCCGTCCGCGTCGGCATCGAACGCCGCCACGCCGCCGATCGGGAAGCCATAACCCCAGTGCGCGTCGGGCATGGCGTAGGCGGCGTCGACAATACCCGGCAGGGTGGCGACGTTGACAAGCTGCGCGAAGACTTTCTCGTCCATTTCGCGCACCAGAGCCTGGTCGGCATAGACCACCGCCGGCACGCGCATTTTACCGAACGGCGCGACGCGCCATTCGACATCCGATACCTGCTCGAACAGACCGAGGTTCATTTCACACGTCCACTACGCACTGGGCCAGCCATCGCCCGGATTCGTCCCTCCCCGCTTTCAACTCAGTATAGGTGGCGCCCTTGATCTCGACGGCCGGCTGGTGCTTGTCCGGATCGACCGGCTCGCCCCATGCGGTGGCATGCAGGCTGTGCCCGCCCAGACTGACTTCGAAGCGGCTGAACAGCATGCGGCGCGCCGCCATTTCGAGGATCAGCGCGTTCAGCCAGTCGGCCAGCAGCAGTTCTTCGTCCGGCGCCTCGCAGCGGATTTCCACCGCTTCGTCGGGCGCCACGCGGACCGGGTCGGTCACCACGGCGGTCATCGCCAGTGCAGCCTGTTCGAACGCGGCCGCCAGGGTGGGGCCGATGCCGCGCACCCCCATGTCGGCCTGGTGCGGGAAGTGTTCCCACCACCGCTCTGCCGCGCGAGCGCGCCAGGCTGCCACCGCCCGCGTCCGTGCCTGAAAGATCGCGTCGCGGATCCGCGCAGGGTCGGCATTGCGCGCCACCTCGGCGGCATCGATGGTCTGCGCCGCCTGCAGCGCCTGCCGCAGATGCTCCGGCGCGGGAAACGCTTTGTCCTCGTAGCCGGGACGGCCGCGGAAATCGCATTCGCAGGCCTGCAGAAACGCCTCGAAACGCTCCGGGCGGCGGAACGCATCGACGCGCTCCAGCAGTTCGACGACCGTGCCGGGGCGCAATTCCAGCGCACGATGGACGTTGCCGTGTTCGCGCGCCACCGCGACGGCGAGGTCGCGGCAGTCGACCGGCACGCGGACGCGCTCGCTCAGCGCACGCACCAGGTCGGCCCCCCGGGCTTCGTGGCCATGATGTCTGGGCCAACACTCGGGCGGCGTCGTGCCCTTGCCGAGGTCGTGGGTCAATGCCGCGAAGCGCACCGGCAGGCTGAAACCCTGGCGCGCCGCCCAGTCGACCGCCCGCATGACATGCACGCCGGTATCGACTTCGGGATGATGCGCGGGCGGCTGCGGCACCCCGAACAGGCGGTCGATTTCGGGGAAGAGCCGGGCCAGCGCGCCGCAGTCGCGCAACACCTGGAACATGCGCGACGGCTGCGCTTCCATCAGGCCGCGCGCGACTTCCTGCCACACCCGCTCGGGTACCAGTGCATCGACTTCGCCGTTGTCCACCATCCGCCGCATCAGCGCGTTGGTTTCCGGCGCCACGACGAAGCCGGTGAAACGGGCGGCAAAGCGCGCCACCCGCAGGATGCGCACCGGGTCCTCGGCAAACGTCTCGCTCACATGGCGGAAGACGCGCGCGGCCAGATCGTCCTGCCCGCCATGGGGGTCGATCAGCGTGCCGGCCTCGTCCTCGGCCATCGCGTTGATGGTGAGGTCGCGGCGGCGCAGATCCTCTTCCAGGGTGACGTCCGGCGCGGCGTACACCTTGAATCCCTTGTAGCCACGCCCGGATTTGCGCTCGGTGCGCGCCAGGGCGTATTCCTCGTGGGTTTGCGGATGCAGGAAGACGGGGAAATCCTTGCCGACCGGCTGGTAGCCCAGCGCGATCATGTCGTCGGGCGTGGCGCCGACGACGACGTAGTCGCGGTCGGCCAGCGGCAGACCCAGCAACCGATCCCGCACTGCGCCGCCGACGATGTAGGTTTTCATGGCGGCGCGGCGGGCCTAGCGGCGGGCGTTTTCCCGGTACGCGTCGTAGCGCGCGCGCGGCGTGTCGGCCCGCAGGTATTCGGGGGCGATGGCTTCGAGCGCCGCCGGCGGGAACGCGAACGCGGATGGCCAGCCGCCGCTGCAGACGTTGTCCGTCATCATGGCGTAGTAGTTGTCGCGCGTCATCAGCTTTTTGCCGGGCTTGAATTCGAGCGCCCAGGCCTGGAAATACGACAGCCATTTGCCCAGTGGAACGACGCTGCGCCGCTTGCCGATCACTTCGCCGACATAATTCACCAGTTCCTGCAGGGCGTAGGTCTTGGGACCGCACAAGTCGTAGGTCTGGCCGTAGGTCGCCGGATTGTCGAGGCTGTCGGCATACGCGTGTGCGACGTCCTCGACATGGACCGGGGCGAAGCGCGCCTCCGCGTTGGCGAGCGGCAGCAGCGGAAACGCCTTCAACAGCCCGGCAAACATCGACAGGAAGGAGTCGCCGCGGCCGAAGATCACCGACGGCCGGAAAATCGTGACGTCGAGGCCGTAGCCGTGGATGAACTTGGGGCCGTTCAGATACCAGTTTTCGTGCTCGACATGGTGCCGCCCGGCCTCGCGCACCAGCGCTTCGGCAATGCCCTTGGAACGCTGGTAGGCCGAGCGCGAGTTCGGGTTGGCGCCGAGCGCGCTCATGTGCAGCAGGCGGCGCACGCCCGACTCGCCACAGGCGTGGATGATCTTGCGCGGCAGCTCGATGTGGACCTGCTGGAAGTCGCCGCGGCGCGCGCTCGGCAGATCGACGCGGCCGACCGTGCTTTCATGCAGGATGCCGACCAGGTTGATGACGGCGTCCATGCCGCGGAAGTGGCGGATGAGTTCCTGCTGATCGTGCACGTCGGCCTCGATCACCTCCACCGTCGGCAGCAAAATCAGTTCCTTGGCCATTTCGCGGCGGCGGCTCAGCACGCGCACGGCCAGGCCGCGTGCGGCGAGCTGGCTGACGAGATGGGTGCCGACAAAGCCGGACCCGCCGAGGATGCAGATGCGTTCAATCTTCATGATGGGATTCGTTTCAGTATATTTAAGGCGATGCGGATTCTAATCGTCCGCCGGTTCGACTTCCAGCGGGGCGTCCGGATCGGCGGCGGGCATTGCCGGGGTTTTGCGCGGCGGCACCGTGCCCAGCCGCTCTTTCAGCAGCACCGAAGGCTGGCCGAAACGCTCCGCATAATAGATGGCGTTGCTCATCACTTTTTTGACGTAATCGCGGGTTTCGGCAAACGGGATGGACTCGATGTAGACCGCGGCCTCCATCGGCCGGGTGTCGCGCCAGCGCTGCGCACGGCTCGGTCCGGCATTGTAGGCCGCGGTGGCGAGCACCGGCGAACCGTCCAGGCTGGTTTGCACATGCTTCAGGTAGTACGCGCCGAACTGAATGTTTTTCGCCGGATTCTGCATCTCGTTCGGATGAAAGCGCTTGATCCCGAGGCGCTGTGCAATCCAGCGCGCCGTGGCCGGCATGATCTGCATCAGGCCGGATGCGCCGACACTGGAGCGCGCGACGTTGATGAAGCGGCTTTCCTGCCGCATCAGGCCGAACACCCAGGCTTCGTCGATCTGGTTTTCACGCGCGGCCTGCTGCGCCAGTTCGCGGTAGGGGGCGAGAAAACGCAATTCGAAATCGTGCAGTTCGCGGGTGCGCTCGGCGGTGTTGATCGCCCGGTCGTACCACTCCATGCGGCGCGCCAACTCGGCCGCAGCGAGCAGCTGCGCGTCGGAAAATTCGCGGATCGACCAGTTCCATTCCTGCCCGGCATCGCTGCGCAAACCCAGTCCCTGCAAGGCCAGCGCGCGCGCGATACCGGGCTGGCGGGCAACCGCGGCAACCTCATCGCCGCTCATCTTGGCGTTGTTGACGGCCGGCGCCTGCATCACCGGCCCGAGTTCTTCCTGCGCCAGTTGGCCGTAGTAGTGAAATTCGCGCGACAACTCCAGGAAAACCGGGGTTGCCGCCGCACGCTGGCCGCTGGCCTGCAAGGCGCGCGCGCGCCAGTAGCGCCAGATCGGCTGCGCACGGGTGGCCTCGCCCATGCTGTCGACCGCGCGCAGCACGGTCTGCCAGTCTGCCGCGCGCAATGCGGCGCGCGCCCACCATTCGCGCTGGAAATCGTTGGCCGCCATGGCGCCGGCCTGCTGAAACCAGGGCAGCGCGGTTGCCTCGTGGCGACGCGCAGCCCAGGTGGCAAGGCGCGCCCAGGCGGTGCGCTGCTCCTCCGCGCCAAGACGTGACGCCAGCCTGCGCAACGCCTGTTCTGCCTGCGCGGAACTGCGTTTGGCCAGCTGCTCAAGCGCGTAAAGCGCGATTTCGCGGTCGCCCCGCCGGCCGAAGTCGAGCTTGTCGGCCTCGAGCAAACGCGCGGGGTCGCGGCTGGCCAGGTCGATCAGCGCGGCGGCCGGTCGCTGGGCTTCGGGCAAGCTATTGGCCACGACCCGGGCGACGCTCGGGTTGCCGGCTTCCAGCGTCAGCCGCAGGCGGCGCCAGACATCTTCCTGACGGATCAGCCCGGCCTCGATCAGCTGCTCGAACAAAGGCGTGCACATCGACGGCATGTCGCGCCCGGTGAACCACAGGGTCACCGCCTCGCGCTGGTGACTGCGATTGCCCTGCGCCGATTCGGCACGGTAGGCATAGCACTGATGCGCAATATCGGGCCTGACGAGACGCGGGTATTCGGCCAGATACAGCGGCCACGCTTCGCGCGCGCCGAGCGATTTCAGCCAGTCGGCGCGCAGCGCTTCGGCCATGCGGCTGCCCGGATAGCGCGCCAGGAAATCGGCGATGCGCGCATCGTCGGTACGGCTCGTCAGCATCAGGCGCCAGTATTCGACATAAGGCGCCAGCACATGGTCGGCCGGCACGCCGCGTGCGGCATGCTCCAGATTCGCCAGCTTGCGCGCGGCAAACGCCTGCTGTGCCTTCAGCACAGCGGCGTCGCCCGGCGCGGCCCAGGCGGGCACTGCGGACAAGGCCAGCAGCAGAAAAACCCCGATCCGAATCATGCCGCGAGGGTAACATGTGGCCGCCGCGCGTTGCCTGAGCTGAATTCACCATGGAGCGCCCGGGCGCGCCGCATTACCCCAAGCGCAGGGTGCGCGCTATAGTGAGGGCTTCGTATTCACCTTCCAAGGAAACCGCCATGACAGCCAACGTCGGCAATATCGACCGCATCCTCCGCATTCTTGCCGGTATCGCCCTCATCGCCTGGGCGCTCATGGGCGGCCCGGTGTGGGCCTGGATCGGCGTGCTGCCGCTGGCGACCGGGCTCTTCAGGTTCTGTCCGGCCTACAGCCTGCTCGGCATCAACAGCGGCGGCCTGAAGCAATAAGCTTCAGGCGAGAAACAGTTTGTAGGCCGGGTTGCGGGACTCGTCCCAGTAGCGGTAGCCCAGCCTGTCCAGAAACTTCTGGAAGCCGGGCTTTTCCTTTTCCGGCACCTGGATGCCGACCAGCACGCGGCCGTAGTCGGCGCCGTGGTTGCGGTAATGGAACAGGCTGATGTTCCAGCCGCGGCTCATGCTCTGCAGGAACTGCATCAGCGCGCCGGGGCGCTCGGGGAATTCGAAGCGGTACAGCACTTCGTTGACGGCCTCGGGGGCACGTCCGCCGACCAGGTGGCGGACGTGCAGCTTGGCCATTTCATTGTCGGTCAGGTCGATCGCCTCCAGGCCGTGCCGCTGCAGCAGCTCGACCACGCGCGCGCTCTCGCCCGCCCCCGGCACCGACAGCCCGACGAATACGCGCGCCGTCCTGGGGTCGGAATAACGATAGTTGAATTCGGTGATGTTGCGCGCGCCCAGTAGGCCGCAAAAGGTCTTGAAGCTGCCCGGCGTCTCGGGGATGGTGACCGCCAGCACCGCTTCGCGTTTTTCGCCCAGCTCGGCGCGCTCGGCGATGTGGCGCAGGCGATCGAAGTTCATGTTGGCGCCGGAGGCCACCGCGACCAGCGTTTTACCCTTGAGCTTATCGCCGGCGATCGCCGCTTTCAGCCCGGCAACAGAGAGGGCGCCGGCCGGTTCCAGAATCGAGCGGGTGTCTTCGAAGACGTCCTTGATCGCCGCGCAGATGGCGTCGTTGTTGACGCGGATGATTTCGTCGACATACAGCTGCGACAGCCGGAAGGTTTCCTTGCCGACCTTTTTTACCGCCACGCCGTCGGCAAAAATACCCACGCGCGGCAGCGTGATGCGCTTGCCCTTGCACAGCGAGCGCGCCATCGCGTCGGCGTCTTCGGGTTCGACGCCGACGATCCTGATTTCCGGCCGCAGCCGCTTGATGTACGCCGCCATGCCGGCAATCAGGCCGCCGCCGCCGACCGGGATGTAGACCGAATGGATCGGGCCGGGATGCTGGCGCAGCAGCTCCATCGCCACCGTGCCCTGTCCGGCGATCACATCGGGGTCGTCATAGGGATGGACGAAGGTGGCCTTGGCCTCCTTGGCAAGCCGGGTGGCGTGATCGCAGGCTTCATCGTAGTTGTCGCCGTGCAGAATCACCTGCGCGCCGCGCGCCGCCACCGCATCGACCTTGATTTTGGGCGTGGTCGCCGGCATCACGATGGTCGCCGTCACGCCAAGTTTTTGCGCCGCCAGCGCCACCCCCTGCGCGTGGTTGCCGGCCGATGCCGCCACCACGCCGCGCGCCAGCTGGGCCTGCGCAAGCTTCGCCATCTTGTTGTAGGCACCGCGGCACTTGAAGGAAAACACCGGCTGCAGGTCTTCCCGCTTCAACAGAATTCGGTTGTTGAGGCGGTGCGACAGGTTGTGGGCCACATCGAGCGGCGACTCCACCGACACGTCGTAGACGCGCGAGGTCAGGATGCGTTCGAGGTAATCGACGGGTTGGCTCATGGCGGCGGGTGCGAGGTTTGAAAAAAGGGGGAGATGCCGCTATCTTAGCGGGCTGCGACCAAATGACGAAAAACATCATGACACAAGACGAAATGAAGCAAGCCGTGGCGCGCGCCGCGGTGGAGTATGCCCGCGGCGGCATCATCGGGGTAGGGACCGGCTCGACCGCCAACTATTTCATCGACGCGCTGGCCGACGTCAAGGGCCGCATCGACGGCGCGGTGGCCAGTTCGGAAGCGACGGCCGCACGCCTGAAAAGCCACGGCATCCAGGTGCTCGACCTCAACAGCGTCGGCGAACTCGAAATCTACGTCGACGGCGCCGACGAAATCACCGAGCATTTCGCCATGATCAAGGGCGGCGGCGGCGCGCTGACGCGCGAAAAGATCGTCGCCGCATGCAGCAAGCAGTTCATCTGCATCGCCGACGAAAGCAAGCTGGTCGGGGTGCTCGGCAAATTCCCGCTGCCGGTCGAAGTGATCCCGATGGCGCGTTCCTACGTGGCGCGCGAACTGGTGAAACTCGGCGGCCAGCCGCGCCTGCGCGAGGGCTTCACCACCGACAACGGCAACCTCATTCTCGACGTGCACGGCATGTCGATCGTCGACCCGGCGTCGCTGGAAACGGCGATCAATCACATCGTCGGCGTGGTCACCAACGGCCTGTTTGCGCGGCGCGGAGCAGACGTGCTGCTGCTGGGAACCGAATCCGGCGTCAAGACTTACAAGAAATGACCGCAACGGGGAGGTGCGTCACTGTGTTGGCGGCGCCCCGTCCTCCGGTTCCTGCTCTTCGGCGGGCACCCGGTATTTTTCGGTCGCCCACTGCCCCAGGTCGATCATCTTGCAGCGTTCGCTGCAGAATGGTTTCCAGCGGCTCGCCGCCGTCCAGCTGACTGCGGCGCCACAGGTCGGGCAGGCCACGACAGGCGACTTGGAAGGCGGCTTCATAGGGTGCAGAAAGTCAGGTCGAAGTCGATCGGCTGATCGGTGCAGGCGCGCATCTGTCCTGCCCCGGCATGCACGAAGCGGATGTTGAGCATGTACTTGTTGGCCGAAATCTCGGGTACGCACGGCAGGGTGTCGATCAGGGTGACGCGGATCAGCTGCGGGTTGCGCGATTCCAGCATGCGCTGGTAATGCCCGTGCTCGACATGCTGCAGCTCGGGCTGGCCGCTGTCGCGCAGCAAACCGAGCACGATGTCGACCGCCGCACGAATGGACGAGAACGGCGCCAGCCAGCGTTGCAACTGGCCTACCCGCTCCGCGGCCGGCTGGTGCAGCCAGTGGTGGTAGGACGGCAGATCGAATTCGCACATACCGCCCGGAATGGCCGCACGCTGTTTGACGGCCATCAACCAGTCGTCTTCGCGCAGATGCTGGCCCACCTTGCCTGGCAGTCGATACATGCCATGGTGGGCGGTCTCGATCGCCGCCAGCACGCTTTCCAGGGTGCTGTCCTTGACGCGGGGATTGCCGCGCAGCGCCGCCAGCACGGCTTTTTGCCGGTCCAATTCCTGTAACAGGTCGGATTTGAGGTCGGCGCGCGCCGCCACTTCCGCCATTTCAAACAGTGTCAGCAGGGCCGCGTGATGCGCGTGCCGGTCGGACGACGCGGCATAGGCATCGAAGCGGTCGAACAAATCTTCCAGCCGCAGCAGGGTGCGGATGCGTTCGCTCAGGGGATATTCGTAATGGATCACGCCGCACGCGTTGGTTTCAATCGGCCGATTGTCGCCGATCCGGATGGAAAATCAAGGCGACGGTACACTTGCGAGCGCTTGATAATGCCGGTGCAGCGCCGCCACCTGGCTGCGCAATGCGTCGGGCGAAGCCGTGTTGACGATCACATCGTCCGCCGCCGCCAGGCGCTCGGCGCGCCCGGCCTGCGCTGCGAGTATGGCCGCCGCCTCGTCATGGGCGAGCCCGCTGCGCGCCATCACCCGTGCCATCTGCAGTTCTTCGGGGCAATCGACCACCAGCACACGGTTCAGCAGGTCGCGGTAACCGCCGGTTTCCACCAGCAGGGGGATCACGATCAGGGCATAGGGGGCGGTGAGTGCCGACCGCGCCTGCTCCACCGCACGCCGAATGCGCGGGTGCAGAATGGCTTCGAGCCGGTGCCGGTCGGCGGCGTCGGCGAAGACGCGCCGGCGCAGGGCAGCGCGATCCAGGCCGCCGTCCGCCCGCATCACCGTTTCGCCGAAAGCCGCGCGGATCGCCTCCAGCGCCGCGCCGCCAGGCGCGGTCAGATCGCGGGCAATGACATCCGTATCGATCACCGGCACGCCATGAGCGGCGAAGCAATCGGCAACGGTCGATTTCCCCGAACCGATGCCGCCGGTGAGGCCAACCGTGAACATCAGAATTGCCCGAGGTAGGCCTGCGTCAAGTCCGCGCCGAAGAACAGCGCCACCAGCCCGCCCCCGGCCAGATACGGACCGAACGGAATCGGCACGCGCCGGTCATGCTTCACCAGCACGATCATCGCGATGCCGACCGCCGCACCGACGACGGAAGACAGCAACAGCGTGACAGGCAGCATCTGCCACCCCAGCCAGGCGCCGATGGCCGCCAGCAGCTTGAAGTCGCCGTAACCCATCCCGTCCTTGCCGGTGGCGAGCTTGAACAGCCAGTACACCAGCCACAGCACCAGATAGCCGGCCATGGCGCCGACGACCGCATCCGGCAGACTGCTGAAATGTCCGCCCAGATTGAACAGCAGCCCCAGCCACAGCAGCGGCAGGGTGAGGCTGTCGGGCAGCAGGGCCGTATCGAGGTCGATGAAGGCCAGCGCGATCAGCGCCCACACCATGAGCAGCGCGCCCGCGGTTTGCACGCTCGCGCCCCATTTCCAGGCGACCGCCGCCGACAGCAGCGCGGTAAGCAACTCCACCAGCGGGTAGCGCGCGCCGATCGGCGCGCAGCAGGCCGAGCAGCGGCCGCGCAGCCACAGCCACGACAGCAGCGGAATGTTTTCCCGCGCCGCGATCGGATGACCGCACTGCGGGCAGGCCGAACGCGGCAGCCACAGGTTGTAGCGCGGCGCATCGGGCAAGGCCTCGCCGCGCAGTTCGGCGCACTGTACATGCCATTCTGCCTCCATCATTCTGGGCAGCCGGTGGATGGCGACGTTGAGGAAGCTGCCGACCAGCAGGCTGAACAAAAAAACCAGCCCGGTGAACAGGGCTGGCTCGGCGTGCAGCAACGCCATCAGACGACCGAACCCATCTTGAAGATCGGCAGGTACATGGCGATGACCATGCCGCCGATCAGCGTGCCCAGCACCACCATGATGATGGGCTCCATCAGGCTGGACAGCGCTTCGACCGCGTCGTCCACTTCGGCCTCGTAGAAATCGGCCACCTTGCCCAGCATGGAATCGAGCGCGCCAGACTCTTCTCCGATGGCTGCCATCTGCAGCACCATATTGGGAAACCGGCTGGAGTTCTGCATCGCCACCGTCAGCGCCGTGCCGGTCGACACTTCGCCACGGATTTTATTGGTCGCCTCGACGAATACCTGGTTGCCCGACGCTCCGCCTACCGATTCCAGCGCTTCGACCAGCGGCACACCGGCGGCGAACATGGTGGCCAGGGTGCGGGTCCAGCGCGCGATGGTGGCTTTTTCGATCACTGCGCCAAAAATCGGCAATTTGAGCATCAACCGATCCATGAGCATCTGCACCTTGCGCGAGCGTTTCCATGCTTGCAGCAAGGCGTAGATGCTGCCGCCGACGGCGCCGAAAATCGCCCACCACCACTGGACGAAGAAATCCGAGATCGCCATCACCACCAGGGTCGGCCCCGGCAGGTCGGCGCCAAAGCTGCTGAACAAGTCCTTGAACGCCGGGATCACGAAAATCATGATCACGGCGGTGATGACAAACGCCACCACGATAATGGAGACGGGGTAGAACAGCGCCGACTTGATCTTGCTCTTGATGGCGAGGATTTTTTCCTTGTAGACCGCCAGCCGTTCGAGCACCCCGTCCAGAATGCCCGCCGATTCGCCGGCCCCCACCAGGTTGCAAAACAGCGCATCGAAGTACAGCGGATGGCGACCGAATGCTTGGGTGAGGCTGCTGCCCTTTTCGATGTCCGCCTTGATTTCCATCAGCAGGCGTTGCATCGATGGATTGGAATGCCCGCGCGCCACGATTTCGAACGATTGCAGCAATGGCACTCCGGCTTTCATCATGGTCGCCAGTTGGCGGGTGAACAGCGTGACATCCTTGTCGGTGATGCGCTTGCTGCCGGAAAACAGGGAGCTCTGCTTCCTGACCTTGGTGACGGTGATTCCCTGCTTGCGCAGCACGGAATTGACCACGGTTTCGCCGCCGGCCTGCAGCTGGCCTTTGACTTTCTTGCCGCGCTTGTCCATGCCTTCCCACAGGAAGGTGGCGTCCTTGATTGCCTTTGCCGCTGTAGCCATAGAGGGAGTTCCTTAGATATTGGTGACGGCCTCGACCTCTTCCAGCGAGGTGAGGCCGGCTTTCACTTTCAACAACCCGGCCTGGCGCAGGTCAAGCACGCCTTCGCGCCGGGCCTGGTCGGCAATGTCGGTTTCGTCCCCGCCCTTGAGAATGATGCGGGTCATGGCATCGGTGATCGGCATCACCTGATAGATGCCCAGCCGCCCCTTGTAGCCGGTACCGCCGCAGATATCGCAGCCCACCGGTTTGTAGGGTTTCCAGTTGCCATCCAGCTGCGCTTCGGTGAAGCCGGCCGCCAGCAGGGCTTCCTGCGGAATATCGACGGGTTGCTTGCACGCGCACAAACGCCGTGCCAGCCGCTGGGCGGTGATCAGGATCACCGAGGAGGCGACGTTGAACGGCGCCACCCCCATGTTCAGCAAACGGGTCAGCGTGCCGGGGGCGTCATTGGTGTGCAGCGTGGACATCACCATGTGGCCGGTTTGCGCAGCCTTGATGGCGATGTCGGCCGTTTCCAGATCGCGGATTTCGCCGACCATGATGACGTCGGGATCCTGCCGCAGGAAGGATTTCAGTGCGGCCGAGAAAGTCAGTCCGGCCTTGTCGTTGACGTTGACCTGGTTGATGCCGGGCAACTGGATTTCCGCCGGATCTTCCGCTGTCGAGATGTTGACGTCGGGCTTGTTGAGAATGTTCAGGCAGGTGTAGAGCGACACCGTCTTGCCGGAACCGGTCGGCCCGGTCACCAGTACCATGCCGTAAGGGCGCTGCACCGCATCCAGCAGGATTTCTTTCTGCCACGGCTCATAGCCCAGCGCATCCACGCCCAACTGGGCGCTGGTGGGGTCGAGAATACGCATGACGATTTTTTCGCCATACAGCGTCGGCAGGGTACTGACGCGGAAATCGATGGCACGGTTTTTCGACAGCACCATTTTCATGCGGCCGTCCTGCGGCACGCGTTTCTCCGAAATATCCAGCCGCGACAATACCTTGATGCGCGACGCCACCTTGTCCTTGATCGCCATCGGCGGCTGCGCCACCTCGGACAGCACGCCGTCGCGCCGGTAGCGGATACGGTAATACTTTTCGTAAGGCTCGAAATGGATGTCGGATGCGCCCAGGTTGATCGCATCGAGCATGATTTTCTGCAGGTAGCGCACCACCGGCGCGTCGTCGATTTCGATGCCGCCGGTGTCCTGCTGGGCGGCGGCGCTTTCCTCGTCGGCAAAGTCGAGATTGAGGTCTTCCGCATTCAGCACGGCCAGCGTGTTGTCGGCCGCTTCGCCCGCCTTCTCGATCAGCTTGCCGAGCTTGTCGTCTTCCACCACCACCGGCTCCACCGCCTGCCCGGTCTGGAACTTCACCTCGTCCAGCGCCTGCAGATGGGTGGGGTCGGACGTTGCCACATACAGTTTGTTGCCGCGCTGATACAGCGCGACCACGCGCCGTTTCTGCACCAGCTTGGGATCGAGCAGCCCCTGCGGCAGGCTGTCGGCATCCATGGCATTCAAATCCAGGTAAGGATAGCCGAACGAACCGGCAGCAAATTCGGCTACCTGATCGGCCTTGAAGCGCCGCCCCTTGATGAGTTCGGTCACGAACGATTCGCCGGATTGGCTGGCGCGTTTCCACACGCCCTCGGCGTCGTCCTCGGACAGCCAGCCATGGTTGACCATGGCACGCGCCAGCCCGGTTAAATTGTTGGTGTTTGTCACAGCAGCCATAGCTCGGTCCAGACAAGTCCAGCGTCAAAATATTGCCCGCATCGACGCACCGACTAGGCGGCGGATGGGGAATCACAGGCCTTAACGGCGATTTTTCGGCTAAGTTGAGGCGTTTTCAGACGGCACGCCATTTGGCGCCGGCAGATGGATACGCGCCATTTTCACCACCCGGTCCTGGGTCTGCACGATTTCCACTGGCACGTCGCCCAGCTTGAGGCTCACCCCGGCTTCGGGAATATCCTCGAATTGCTCCAGCAGCAGGCCGTTCAGCGTCTTCGGGCCGTCCAGCGGCAACGACAAGCCCAGCTTGCGGTTCAGATGGCGCAGCAGCACGGTCCCTTCGGCCAGCCAACAGCCGTCGTCTTCCTGCCGCAGATAGCCCATATCCGATGGCGCCTGGGTGGTGAATTCGCCGACCATTTCTTCCAGCAGATCTTCCAGCGTCACCAGCCCCTGCAGCTCGCCGTATTCGTCGACCACCAGCGCCAGCCGGCGACGGCCGCTCTGGAAATTGCGCAACTGGGTGAACAAGGGGGTGCCCGCCGGAACGAAGTAGGGCGCTTCCAGGTTTTCCTTCAGCGTGTCGGGGTCAAGCTCGTCGCCGGTCAGCGCATGCAGCACCCGGCGCACATGCAGCACGCCGAGCAGATTGTCGGGCGAGCCCTGCTGCACCACCAGCCGCGTGTGATGGCTGGTGGAAATCTGCTGGCGCAGCCGTTCGGGGTCATCCTCGATGTCGATCGCTTCGATCTGGTTGCGCGGCGTCATCACGTCATCCACCGTGATGTCTTCCAGTTCCAGCAGGTTCATCAGGATCCGGCGATGCTCGCGCGGCAATCTGCCGGACGACTCCAGCACGATGGTGCGCAGCTCCTGCAGCCCCAGGCTGTTGCCCTGCCCCGGGTCGGGTTGCTTGATATGCAACAGCTTCAGGATGCCCTGCACGAACAGGTTGACGAACCACACCACCGGGTACGCCAGTGTCAACAGCGGCGTGAGCAGCAGCGTCGCCGGGTAGGCGACGCGTTCGGGAAAGGACGCCCCGACCACCTTCGGCGTGACTTCGCTGAACACCAGAATCAGGAAGGTGAGCAGCAGCGTCGCCACGAACAGCACCATTTCGCCGTCGCCGAACAAACGAATGGCCAGCACGGCAGACAGCGTGCCCGAGGCGGAATTGACCAGATTGTTGCCCAGCAGGATCACGCCCAGGAGCTTGTCGGTCTGGTCCAGCAGCGCCTGCGCCCGCATCGCGCCGCGCACGCCGGACTCGGCGGCGTGGCGCAGGCGATAGCGGTTGATCGCCATCATCGCCGTCTCGGACGCGGAAAAAAATGCCGAAGTGAGCAGCAGAACGGCAAGCACGGCAAAAAGCGTGCTGGTGGAAATACTATCCAATCAACATCGCCTCAACGCCGGAGCACCACTTCCAGCACGAACTGGGTGCCCAGATAGGCCAGCAGCAGCAGGGTAAACCCGGTGATCGTCCAGACCAGGGCGGTGCGCCCGCGCCAGCCGCGGAAATGCCGCCCCAGCAGCAAGCCGCCGAACACCAGCCATGACAGGATGGCGAACACGGTTTTGTGCGAGAACTGCAAAGCCGTGCCAAACAGCTCTTCCGAAAAAAACACCCCGCTGAACAGCGCCAGGGTCAGCAGCGCAAACCCGACGCCGATGGTCCTGAACAACATGGCCTCCAGCGTCAGCAGGGGCGGCGCGCCGTTTTGCAGCGAGCCGCGATGCAGTTGCTTTTCCAGCATGGTCATCAGCACCGCATGCAATGCGGCCACGGCCAACAAGCCATAGGCGAGAAAAGACACCACCAGGTGCGCGCGCAAGGCCAGCGCCTGCGAATTGGGAATGGCGTGGGTGGCGGTGAACAGCGCCATGATCAGCACAGACACCGCCGCCAGCCCGCTGACCCAGGACTGCAGACGCGCCAGCGGCGCGCCCTGGCTGGCCAACCAGTAGGCCAGCGCTGTCAGCCACAAAATCGTCGACAGGGAGTTGCCGAACCCCAGCCGGATGTCGCCCTGCCCCAGCATCGAATGATAAATCAGCGCGCCGTGGGCCAGCAGGGCCAGCGGCAGCAACCGGCGCACCGATGCGGCACGCGGCGCGCGCTGCAGGCGCCAGGCGACCCAGCCGTACAGCGCGCTTACACACAAAGTAACCAGCAATAGCGGGGACATTCGTTAAAATGGAAATGATTCAGCCAGCCCCATTATCCATGCCGTCCATAACGGCAACAAGGAAGCCATGTTAGAAAACCTCAGCGGACGCCTCGCCGGCGTCGTCAAAAGCCTGCGCGGGCAGGCGCGCATCACCGAAGCCAACGTGCAGGATACGCTGCGCCAGGTTCGCCTGGCCCTGCTCGAGGCCGACGTTGCACTACCGGTGGTCAAGGACTTCATCGAAGCGGTCAAAACCCGCGCCCTGGGCCAGGAAGTGCTCACCAGCCTGTCGCCGGGCCAGGCGCTGATCGGCATCGTCCACGAAGAACTCACCCGCCTGATGGGCGGCGAAAACGCCGAACTGAATCTGGCCGCCACGCCGCCTGCGGTGATCCTGATGGCCGGCCTGCAAGGCTCGGGCAAAACCACCACCAGCGGCAAGCTGGCGCTGCTGCTGAAAAACCGCAAGAAAAAAGTCCTGCTCGCCTCCGCCGACGTCTACCGCCCCGCCGCCATCGACCAGCTGCGGCAACTCGGCAAGCAACTCGACGTCAGCTTTTTTGAAGCCGGCGACGAACGCGATCCGCTGGGAATCGCACAGGCCGCGCAGGACCATGCGCGCAAGCAGTTCTATGACGTGCTGATCGTCGACACCGCCGGCCGCCTGGCGATCGACGAAGCGATGATGGCCGAGATCAAGGCCCTGCACGCCGCGGTCAAGCCGGTTGAGACCCTGTTCGTGGTCGACGCCATGCAGGGCCAGGATGCCATCAACGTCGCCAAGGCCTTCAACGAAGCCTTGCCGCTCACCGGCGTGGTGCTCACCAAGCTCGACGGCGACGCCCGCGGCGGCGCGGCGCTGTCGGTGCGCCACATCACCGGCAAGCCGCTCAAGTTCATCGGCGTCGGCGAAAAGCCCACCGGGCTGGAAGCCTTCCACCCCGAACGCATGGCGCAGCGCATCCTCGGCATGGGCGACGTGCTCTCGCTGATCGAGCAGGCACAAGGTTCGGTCGACCTCGCCGAAGCGAAAAAACTCGCCGACAAGGTCAAGAAGGGCAAGGACTTCGACCTCGAAGACTTCAAGACGCAAATCCAGCAGATGCGCAAGATGGGCGGATTGTCCGCGCTGATGGACAAGCTGCCGGGCGCAGGCCAGATGCCGATCCCGGCCGGCGCCGACGACAAGGCCGTCAACCGGGTGGAGGGCATCATCAACAGCATGACCCCGCTGGAGCGCCGCAAACCCGAAATCATCAAGGCCAGCCGCAAGCGCCGCATCGCCGCCGGCGCGGGGGTGCAGGTACAGGAGGTCAACAAGCTGCTGAACCAGTTCGAGCAGGCGCAGAAAATGATGAAAATGATGGGCAAGGGCGGCCTGTCCAAGATGATGCGCGGCATGAAGGGCATGCTGCCCGGGATGCGGTAAAGCCGACCCACTGGCAAGCCAGGGGTTTTTGAGTATAATTCGCGGTTTTCTCCGTTTACCCGGTGGGTTGAATCATGGTCGTTATTCGTCTTTCGCGCGGCGGCGCCAAAAACCGTCCCTTCTACAACGTCGTGGTGGCCGATTCGCGCTGCCGCCGTGATGGTCGCTTCATCGAGCGCGTCGGCTTCTACAATCCGGTAGCCGCCGCGGGTGCCGAAGCCGTGCGCCTGGACCAGGAACGCATCGGCTATTGGGTGAGCAACGGCGCGCAGATGTCCGACACCGTCGCCCGTCTGGTCAAGCAGAACAAGCCCGCTGCCGCTGCCTGATTTGGCTGAACAAGAAGCCTGGGTCGGCTGTTCGCTTTGAATAACGACTGGGTCGTTATGGGGCGCATCGCCGCCCCGTTCGGCATCAAGGGCTGGATCAAGGTCCAGCCCTACAGCGAAGACCCCGGCACGCTGATGGATTTCGTGTCCTGGCGCGTCGGGCGCGGCGAGCAGCAGGCGCATTACACCGTCGATATCGTTCAGAACCACGGCAAAGCGCTGGTCGCCAAACTGGCCGGCATCGACGATCGCGACGCGGCAGACGCCCTGCGTGGACAGGAAATCTCGGTGGCGAAACGCGATCTGCCGCCGCCGGAAGAAAACGAGTTCTACTGGTCCGACCTGATCGGCCTGACCGTGGTCAACCGCGAAGGCGCCGAACTAGGCAAGGTCGACAGCCTGATGGAAGGCGGCGCGAACGACCTGCTGGTCGTCAAGGGCGCGCGCGAGCACCTGATTCCGTTCGTGGCGGCCTTTGTCGGCAAGGTGGACCTGGCCGGCGGGACGATCGAGGTGGACTGGGGCGAAGACTACTGATGCGCTTCGACGCGGTCACGCTCTTCCCCGAGATGTTCGATGCCGTGCTGGATTACGGCATCACCCGGCGGGCGCTGGATCGCGGACTGTACCGGTTCAAGGCCTGGAATCCGCGCGATTTCACCGGCGATCCGCACCGCACGGTGGACGACCGCCCTTACGGTGGCGGCCCCGGGATGCTGATGCTGGCCGAGCCGCTGGACCGCGCACTGAACGCGGTGCAGCAGGATCTTGCCAGCGAAAATTCGGCGCCGTGGGTGGTGCATTTTTCACCCCGCGGCCACCCGTTGACGCATCGGCGGGTGATGGAACTGAAGGAAAAGCCTGCGCTGGTATTGCTGTGCGGGCGTTATGAGGGCATCGACGAGCGGCTGTTGCGGCGCCGCGTGGACGAGGAACTCTCGCTCGGCGACTTTGTGCTGTCGGGTGGCGAACTCCCCGCGCTCGCACTGATGGACGCCCTCATCCGGCAACTGCCGGGCGCGTTGAACGATGCGGATTCGGCGGTGGAAGATTCCTTCGCCAGTGGCCTGCTCGACTGCCCGCACTACACCCGGCCCGAGGTGTGGCAGGGCATGGCGGTGCCGGACGTGTTGAGAAGCGGCAACCACGCCGCGATTGCACAATGGCGGTTGCAGCAAAGCCTGGCGATCACGGCAACGCATCGCCCCGATCTGCTGGCCGGGCGCGTGTTGTCGAAGCAGGAACAGGATATTCTCGCTGCGCACCCACCCGGGGCGCAGCAGAACGAAGCGGCCCGGTAATCCCGGGCCAATATGAAACGGCGCGACGTCCACCCGCAGCGGTGCACCTCTCACGCCAGACGCAAGGAAATGTCATGAACATCATCGAGCAACTCGAACAGGAAGAAATCGCGCGCCTGGGCAAAACCATCCCCGTGTTTGCCCCCGGCGACACCGTCGTCGTCCAGGTGAAAGTGAAGGAAGGCACCCGCGAGCGTCTGCAGGCCTACGAAGGCGTGGTCATCGCCAAGCGCAACCGCGGCCTCAACTCCGCCTTCACCGTGCGCAAGATCTCCGCGGGCGAAGGCGTCGAGCGCACTTTCCAGACCTATTCGCCGCTGGTCGCCGGTATCGAAGTCAAGCGCCGCGGCGACGTGCGCCGCGCCAAGCTGTACTACCTGCGCGAGCGTTCCGGCAAATCCGCCCGCATCAAGGAAAAGCTGCCCAGCCGCAAGGCAACTGCCACGGCTGCCGAATAAGCATCCTTCTGCACCAACAAAAATGCCCGCTTCATGCGGGCATTTTTGTTGGTGCTTGCTTGACCTTGCCCGGGCCTGCAAGGCAGAGGGGCTTGACTCCGCGCGCTCCTCGCCTTAAATTAGAACGAACGTTCGTTCTAGTTGGCTCATCATGCCGGAAATCGCCGCTCAGCGCGAAGACACTCGCACCCTGGTTCTGGATGCCGCCCTCCACCTCTTCACCGACAGGGGGTATTTCGCGACTTCGGTACACGACATCAGCCGCACGGCCGGCGTAAGCATCGGCTCGATCTATCACCATTTCGGCGACAAGGAAGGACTGGCCCGTGCGCTGTACGCGACGCTAACCGCCCGCATGCTGCAACTCATCGACGAAATCGAACGTCAGACGGACAGCAGCCATGATCGGGCTCGCGAGCTGGTGACGCGCCTGTTCGAGCTGACCGAGACGCAGCCCCAGGCAATGGCCTTCATGTTGTATGCGCGGCATCGGGAATTCTTGCCCGACGAACCGCCGGTCTGCTCCTCGCGCCCGTTTGCCCGAATGCGCGAGATGCTCAGTCGCGGCATGGCACGCGGGGAAATCCGCCAAATGGATGCCATGGTCGCCTCCACCTGCCTGTTCGGCGGCCCCATCCGGATGATTACCGCGCGCCTGGACGGCATCCTGCCGCATCCCTTGCCGACCTACCTGGACGAAGTATGGGCCTGCGCCTGGCGGGCGGTGGCGGCGTCATGAAACCCGGAAAGGAAACCATTCCCATGTCGGACACCCCCAGCCGGGCGGTCGAAACCTATTGTTTCGGCTGCGTGTACTACCCGCCCAATCTGCCCTCGCATGCTTACGCCACAGCCGATTGGGCCATGCTGAAAGCGCGCACCTGCGCCTTCGAGCACGTTCCCGGCACGGACGATTGCCTGGCCTGCCGCAAGACTAGCTGCAGCCTGGTCGATCTCGACGCCGTCCGCCAAGCCAGCGCCGGCCCGCGCGAATAGCGATCGGCGCGATCCCGCTTCATCCCACGGAGTCCTTCACCCTCATGAAACGCACCCTCATCCGTCTTGCCACCCTGATGCTGCTGGCCTTCAGCGGCTTCGCCCTGGCGTCCCCCATCAACGACAGTCGCGCCCTGCAGGGCGTCGAGCAAGGCAAAGGCGTGTTCCTGATCGACTTTGCCGATCCCAAAAAAACCGCGTTCTATCTCGACATCATCAAGGGCACCCATGCCGGCATGCTGCGGCAAGGGGTAAAACCCGATTTCGTGATCGTCTACATCGGCCCCACGGTCCGCTTCCTGACCACGGCGCCGGATGGCGAACTCGAACTGGAGCACGGCGACAGCCTCCAGGCCATCGCCAGCCACGTCCAGGCACTGAACGACCTCGGCGTCAGGCATGAAGTGTGCGCCGTCGCCACCCGCGTGTTCAATGTGGACAACGCGACGATCCTGCCCGGCATGCAACTGGTGGGCGACGGCTTCATTTCGCTGATCGGCTGGCAAACCCAGGGCTACAAGCTGGTACCGCTGTTCTAGCCAGGGCGCGCGCAAGCCTCAGCTAGAATGGTGTTCATGCATGCCTACGACGCCATTCTTCCTGCCCCGATGTGCCGCCTCGGCGCCGGCTTCACCGGCGACGCGCTGACGCGGCTGGATTTTTTGCCGGCAGACACGCCGGCCTCTACACGGCGGGACGGCCGCACCCAGCAGCTGGCCCGCGAACTGGATGCCTACTGGAACGACCCCGCCCACGCTTTCGATTTGCTCTTCGTGCCGCAGGGCACGCCGTTCCAGTTGCGGGTGTGGCACGCGCTGCTGGGCATTCCGCCCGGACAGCCGACCACCTATGGCGCACTGGCAAAACGGCTCGGCACCGCCGCACGCGCGGTGGGCCAGGCATGCGGATCCAACCCCCTGCCCATCCTCATCCCCTGCCATCGCGTGGTGGCGGCACACGGTCTGGGCGGCTTCATGCATTCGTCCGGCGGTACGCCGCTGGACGTGAAAACCTGGCTGCTGGCGCATGAGCGGCATACTGATTGACCGGTTTTGCGATCACCTGTGGCTGGAAGACGGGCTGGCGAACCTGACGCTGGCAGCCTACCGGCGCGACCTGGAAAGCTTTGCCGCCTGGCTGGAGAAGGAACGCGCCCGTGGACTCGATGCCGCCGTGGCGGGCGATCTCGAAGCCTATCTGGCATGGCGTTTCGCCCGCCGCACCCAGCCCCGCAGCGCAGCCCGCTACACCTCGGCGCTGAAGCGGTTTTATCGTTATCTGTTGCGCGAGCGCCTGATCGCCACCGACCCCACGCTCAATCTGGACAGCCCCAAGCTGTCGCGCGCGCTGCCCAGGATACTGACCGAGGCCGATGTGGCGCGTCTGCTCGACAGCACCGCTCCCGACACGCCGCCGGGACTGCGCGACCGCGCGATGCTGGAAACCCTGTACGCCACCGGCTTGCGGGTGTCGGAACTGGTGGGGCTGAAGCTGGCCGCGGTCAATCTCGGCGACGGCGTGCTGCGCGTGACCGGCAAGGGCAACAAGGACCGGCTGGTGCCGCTGGGGGAGGAAGCGGTGCTGTGGCTGCGGCGCTATCTGTCGGACGCCCGCCCGCAATTGCAGGGAAAGCAGCTGAGCGATGCGATGTTCGTCACCGCGCGCGGCGGCGGCATGACGCGGCAGGCGTTCTGGTACCTCATCAAGCGCCGCGCCCGCCTTGCCGGAATCACGCGCCCGCTGTCGCCGCACACGCTGCGCCACGCATTCGCCACCCATCTGCTGAACCACGGCGCCGACCTGCGGGTAGTGCAGATGCTGCTCGGGCACAGCGACATTTCCACCACGCAGATTTACACCCATGTGGCGCGCGAACGGCTGAAACAGCTGCATGCAC
>VFQO010000497.1_pt1 | contig 41491 bp, 59 predicted proteins | sample 3512331 | NCBI WGS metagenome assembly VFQO01 (sample SAMN10412371, study PRJNA504923) | tailings metagenome | isolation source: Replicate 3 from Balatoc abandoned mine | place: Philippines: Itogon, Benguet | collected 2017-08-28 | reverse complement strand
TTTCTTATGGAAAATGTTGCTTATTTATCACTACTTTTTTGCAGCAAATGTTAAAAAGTTAACTAGATTTTAGGCAAGTTAAACTCCTCCATAATGCCCCTAATAATTGCCATATGTTCATCAATAATACTCATCTTTTCTTTAGGAACTTTTTCAAAGAGGTCGAATGGTGACTTGCCGAAATCACTAGCTAACTTCACGGCGTTCAATGTCTTAATCAAGTTATGTATTTCCTCTCTCGGTAAATTCTCATCTTCAAGTAATTTATTAGTAAGCTGGGCTATAATTACACCAATATCATCAACGTTGCTTATTGTTCTCTGAACACCTGCAACGCTTATTTCATTAAGCCACTGTTTCTTAAATGGTACTAGCTCCTTAAAATATATCTGATGCGCCCATTGTTCGCCAGACTCTAGTGCCGTCATTAATACCTTATAAGCTTTATCAGTATCCTCACTTGCCATCTCTCTTAACTTCAATGAAGCAGCTTTTAGCTTATTCATTGAGCCTTTTGGTCTGCCGTTCGGATTACTTACTTCGCCTTTCTTAAAACTATGCTTCATCTGCATTTTCTTATATTTTTCTTATTGTTTATAACACACTTACTTTAAAATGTTAACCATAAGGCCTTTCTAACCAAAATACATGCCCATAAGGATCTTTCCTAGTCTTTAACGTTCTCTTCAGCTTATTCTCGACAAACAACTCCTTATAAGCTTGTAAAGCTATAAGTCGTTCACAAGCTTCACCTGATTTCGCAAGTGTTATATCTTCCTGTGATTCCTTCCATAGTTTCTCTAACCTATTTGGTGTGTCACCTCTTCCGTATTTACTTTCTTTGTGCTGCATATCACTTCTCGTCCTTATCATTCATATAAGACACAGATATAAATAGCGCAAGTATAGCTATTAGCATAAATACAAATGTTGTCATATCACTCTCTCACTATTATCCAATCATTGGCTTCAAAGTCGTCAATAGTAAAAGCTATCGAATAATCATCATAAATATCTCGTTCAATTACCTTTTCTGTCCAATTTATTCTTTTAATAGTTTTACCCCTTTTAAGAGCAGCAATCGCTTCTTCAAATGTATGTAGTTTTTCTTTTTTAGAATATATTATTTCCCAGTCATTGCTAAGTATCTGATTAGCTGTTAATGAAGGAAAGTGAAGTGGATCATACACTGTTCCGCTTAATTCTGAAACCATCAGTATTTGATTACCTAATACCCCTTTAGCATCGCAGTTCTTCCTTAAAATTTTTATCATATCTATAAAATTCATATCCCCTCCTAAAATGGTATTTCGTCATCAGGCAAAGTGTTATTGCTTGCCTGTTTCTTTTCTGGAATAGTCATATAGTTAGCGTACTCCTTATGGTCAGCTGTTAAAGCGTATTTTATCTTATTCTTATCGCTATATTTTCCGCTCTTATCCTTTTCTACACCGACTTTAACTAGGCATACCATATCGTCTAGTTCTTTCAGAGATACCTTACGTGCAGTTGTACCAAGTACTGAGGTATCTTTTGAAGAAATACCTTTTGCAGACTCAATTAAACCACGAAGTAATGACTTACCGCTATTGCCCCATATGTCTTTCCCTTCTTCATTGACTTTAGCTCCTTTAAAGCCTATTAGCTGTATTATGTTGCGGTCTTTATATTCGCCGTCAACTACTACAAAGGTTGCTTTTAAACCTACTGAGCCTGTAGCTTCATTATGTGTTAGTGCATTATCTTCCCCATATCCTCCGTAAACGATACCCATTCTTACTTTGACAATGCTTCCGTCTGGTATTAACGGAAACTCCGTCTTCTGTGGTTCTACTGTGTTAAAATCCGTCATTTTTTTCCTCCTTCAATTAGTTTGTTATAATCGAATTCAATCGAATTCTGAGCATTGCCCTCGTATTGAAGCTCAATGCTCTTTTTTGTCTGAACTACCGCTTTCTCAATAGCTCCTGCAAATCTTTGGTATATTTCGTCAACGTAAAAGCTCCTACCGACAACGACAATTTTTTCTTGGTGGCTATGAGAATGGCGTAAGTGATCTAACCATACGTTCATCACGTGGTTGTATTGGTTCTCTGGAAAGTATTTTGCTATTTTCTCCTTCATACAGTCCCATTCGGTTTTTACCTGCCTAGTTGGCGTTTCTTGGGTTTGTGCTTGAGGTGCTTCCTGCTTGTTTTTGCTCAAAGTGCTAACCATTTTAACGTCATCTCCATAAACGGCACGAATGCATGTTTTCAGCTTCTCTTTGTCTTCTTGGTTTAAGCTAAATTCAGCTTGTATGCTTATTCCTAGCTTGTTTGGTTCAAGTTCGGTAAAAGTGCAGTTTTCCATAATGCCCTCACTGGTTCTTGGGTTAAACGACTTGAATATTTCTTGCCGTAATTGTATCGGTTTATCCGTATTCACTACGGCCTCCTCTTTGGTTCTAGTGTCTTGGTTCATGATAGCAGGTGATGGGATATCTTCCTCCTGCTGTTCGTTCGGTCGTAAGTTAGTTTCGTTGTTTTGGTTAGCAGCAATCGGTATGTCTTGCATAGTAGCCAAGACCTGCAATAAGCTAATCGGTTGGTTGCTAGAAGATTCCCTACCATTGTGCTTGCTGTAATGCTTTTTTTCTTGCTCATGAGTTAAGGTTAACTCAGGTCTATGTTCACTTAAGCAGGGAGCTGCGCCGTAAGGCACGCTAAGCGACCTGCATTCTGTATCCAAGGCTCTTTCCTCGTAAGGTTCGGTATGTGGTAAAGTTTCCTGCTGCAACGTGTTGTCGCGCGCGACCACTGTACAGTCATACTCTACGTTGAGTAAAGAGGAAGACTTAGAGCTAGTTATAGCTCTGTCTTCCTCTACCTTGTTATTGGGTTTTCTATATATAGTCTCCTTCGTTTCAAGGAGAGGGGTGCTTGAATTTTCGGACAGACTATCCTTGTTTTTATGGATAGGGGGATGGGTATTTTGAGTTGCAATTTGCTCTTCTTTTTCAAGACCAATGTCACTATAAAAATGCGGTGTATCTTTCCATACTAAAATACGCATTACATTATTAAATCTTTTGCCGTAAAAATCTTCATCGGTAAATTCTCTAGTAATTAAACCTAATTTCTCTAGTAGTACAAATTTAGTTCTTATTAAATCTTTGGAACGTTTATGCTTATCTGCAAAATATTTATAAGTCGCTTGAAAACCGCGCCCCTTTAACTTTGATGAATATATAACATTGCCATGTACAACTGTCTTTTTAGGTTTGTACCAGCTTCTAATTTCGGTATAAAGGTCAATAGCCAGATAATCAGGTAAACCTCTTTTGTTAAGAATGATACTGTTTAAAGCATCAACTTTTATATCTCCTTGTTCTTTTAAACGAGGTTTCGTTACTTTACTGCGTTGCTTAATTTGAGCTTTCATTAGCGATCTCCTCGTTTTCTAGTATTAAATCTACAAGTTTTTCTACTGTGTTGTAATAAAGTGACACACTAGTTTTTTGCTCCATCACAAGCCTTATTCTCTTGGCTAAAAGCATGATTTCAGCTTTATTACGCATAGTAATACCTCTGTATTGGTTGAATATTTGTTACGGCTAAAATTTCTTTGTCACTTTGCGTAACCTTTAGTGAAGCTGAAAAACATACAGTCTTTCCAGGTATCAGGTTCTGACAACGCTTCATTTCGTTACCTTTTAGCAAAGCACTACACTGAGAAAAGCGTATAGTTCCACTTCTGTTGTATATGTCCTTGAATAATAGCCACATACTCGGCTCTTCATTATCAGCCGTGTTTAGCAACACTCCCTTAGCAAACGTTGCATAAAACTTCATGCAGTCAGTCGTCTCTGGTACTAAGGGACGGATAAATAAGCGACCTTTTTTGTATATTCTTTGAATATCGTCTTTATCTTCTAATTTTTTTAAAGATTTTTTTATATGACGTTCTGAAATATCAAGACGTATAGACCACTCTTTTCCATCAAAGTGAAAGTACCCGTCGGGATCGGTTTTCTCAGATGCAATATGCATCCAAATTATTTGTTCTCTAGGAGGTAAGTTTTGTTTTAAAAGGTTGTTTAGTGTCTTTTTATCTATGTTCATAGTTATCAAATTAAAATTATTTAATATGAAGGTAAAAAATTACCAACTTACTATTGACACTTATAAAAATTGGAAGTATATTGAGAGTCGATAGGCAAATATGCCTACAATAAAACTCAAAAATAAAAGAGTTTTAGTTATGGCGCACCGTTCAATAACTTCCTCGCAGAACTTATAAGCGCGGTCGCCACCAAGCTCAAGTTATCGAGCGGTACATAAATTTATACAAAAACCTGGCTGGCTTTAAGTATAAAAATACAAAACTAAATTCTCTTGTGGGGTTTTCCAACTCTACGAGAGTCTTTGGTTATTTAATGTATTTGTCATTTTATATCACCACTTTTAGCTTTGCAAGTACTTTTTTCATTCTTCTGCAAACTTTATTACTACTTTACGTTAATCATTAGTTGCGTATTTATCACTTAATTAAAAAACACTAATTTTACTAACAAACCTAAGATAGCAAACAAAGCTGCTTTTATCCATTTTAGCTCAACCTTAACTTCGGATATTTCACTTTTTAGTTCTGATCTAACTTGAGCTATTTCACTTTTTAGTTCAGTCTTTACTTGCAATAAGTCAGCTTTAGTAGCCAAATTTTCACTAGAGCTGTTAAAACTTTTTACAATAGCTTCAGCCATCTTTTTTGACGCGCCTGCTTCCACTATTCTTTCAACTGCTTCGTGAGTATCTATGATCATAATTCTATTAAAAGTAATATAAAATTTGCCTTATCCTACAACAAATTTCCAGTCAGACCACCGCTTAAACCCTAGTCTAGAACTGGCTTTTGCGATACATCTGCAAGTAACGATAATACTAAAAATTTATACTGTCAATAGGAAAAATATATTTTTCTTGAAAAAAAATGTAAATTCTGTTATTTTAAAATAAAACTAAAAATTATTATGAAAATGGAAAAAGAAAAATTAATACAAATGATTCAATTAATAGAGGGAACGTTTTCTATTTCAGAAAAACGCATTTTTATTGAACTAATAAAACTATCTATAAATGATGAGGCTGTTGCTACAGTACAATTTTTAAAAAATAAAACCTCTGTTTCAAATACGACAATATATATAACATTAAAAACACTACAGTTAAAAGGTTATATTCTTAAAACTAAGAAAGATACTTTTAATATAGTACTCAAAGGGGTTGAGTATATCACAGAATTATTTGAAATTCAGAATAAACACAATATTAATAAAATATGATACTAGACACACATAGATTTGTAGAAAACCTAATATCTGCTGGTTTTAAAAAGAAACAAGCGGAAGTTTTTGTACAAGAATTAAATGAGAATCAGAGTGAGTTAGCTACTAAAGAAGACATAAGAATGCTAGAAAAAGATATATCATGGATAAAAGGCTTTTTATTCTTGCTGTTAAGTGCAGTTGTATCTTTATGGTTTAAGTGATAAGAAGCTTTAAAAAATCAATTATGAAGAAAATACTAATCTTAATATTATTTCAGACATTACATATAACTAGTTTTGCTGATAATAAAGTAGAAGTTATTACAACGTGTGAAGTACAAAAAGTGGCATACGTACATATAGAACCATACAATTCTCAATATAAAGATGTATTTAAATCCGTTCCTACAAGTTTTTCTTTTGAAGAAAAACAAAACGGGGAAACTTACTCTCTAGTTGTAGAAACAAAAGATAATGAAGAATTTATAAATCTGTACTATAAACCACAAAATAAGTTTAACTGGGAATGGAATATGTTAGATATTGTAAAAACTGATGCTGTAAAAGTTATATTCTTAAATAAAGACCTACATAATTTGGTTTTAAAGACTATATCTCCAAAATTTAATCAAGAGCAACTATATTATTTTAATTTAGACCATAAAGGTAATGGTTTTATGTCTATGGTTAACACTAGATGGAATTCTTTTGCTGATCTTATAAATAATCAATCTTTATTTTTCTGTACGTGTAAAAAACCCACAAATTAAATGAAAAAATATTTTATATAAAATTCATGTATAAATTAATCTTAAAAATCTTTTTTGTATTAGTACAAGTTACTTTTTCATGCTGCTTTGCTAAAGATACTGATAATTCTTTTAAAATGCGAATAGATGCTATTTCCTTAAACAATCAAACAATCAAAGATTACTATACCCATACTTGGACAAAAAATCGTAATTATCTGCCTGAAATAAAAAGTTATGATGTATTATATGATTACTATCCTGAAGCAACATTAATTTTAGAACAAGAGTTGAATAAACAAAATTATAAAAAAGTAAAAGATAATATAAATTACAATGATCCAATCTACTTAACGATGATTAAAATAAGTTTCAGATATTACATGCACGTTTATTGGGATAGTAAGGAATCGTTTTATAGTAAAGAATATCCATATGATCTAAAAAGTATAAATACTCCATATCACAAAGCGATAAAGATAGAAGTAGAAACTAATGAGGATAAAACTCCCTTATGGGAAATAAGTATAGAAGTGCAAGACGACAACTATAATTTAAGAATTTATATTCCTTCAATGATCAAATGTGCAGCTCCTTATTTTAATAAAAACTTCAAAGGAACAGTTACCTGTAAAAGATAGCTCCAATTCAAATTTAGTTAATGAAACCAACGATTATTCTACTTTCTATCTATATTATGCTTTTAAGCATTATAGCGCACGATCCAAAACAGTCTATATCAACTTGTTTTACTCCGCCACAGAGTTGTGGTGATATAATAGTAAATAGCATAGAAAGCGCAAAAAGCGATATTTATATTCAAGCTTATGGGTTTACTTCGGAAAAGATTATACAGGCATTAATAGACGCTAAGAATAGAGGAGTAAATGTTGAGGTTATTCTAGATCGTAGTAATTTCCATCGAAAAACACTTACTACAATAAAGCAGCTAAGAAAAATCGGAATCCCAGTTTATAAGGATAATGTTAAAGGAATAGCTCATAATAAAGTAATGATCATAGATAATAAGAAGGTTATTACTGGTTCATTCAATTTTACTAAAAATGCTGATCTTAGAAATGCAGAGAACGTTGTTATTATCACTGACAAAGAAGTAGCAAAAAGATATATGCAAAACTGGATAACAAGACTGTCTAATAGCGAGTTGATATACTAAAATATATCTATATTTCTATAAAACTAGTTTTCTATATAAGTAGTTATAGCTCTTATTATTACATCTTGCATAGTCTCATTATTCACGGCCGTTTTTGCTTTAAATAAAGCTCTAGTTTTTTTAGAGATGTTTACGTTAATACCAACCATTTCTTCTTTAGTAGCTTCGTTTATAGCTTCATCGGTTTTGTAGTTTCTGTGTTTTAAATTTCCTATTTTAGCTTTTAGTGCCATGATTTAGTACCATTAATATTTCGTTAGCAAGAGATGTGATTTCGTTTGTAGCCTCAATTGCTTTGCCATTGTTTACTACAGTTAAACCATCACTAGCAGTTTTGGCGTACACTTCTCTGTGTGTAGTGAAAGCAGTTAAAGTTGGGATGTTATACTCTGATAGTGCGCTTCTGACTTCATCGCCTAATCTTGTGCCTTTTCTAGCTCTACTTATTAGGAAGTAGCACAGAGGGTATCCATTTGTTACTTCTTGCCTAGCTTTGATTATCTCTACTAAGTCTGCACAAGCCCAAACGTCATAAGGAGAGGGAGTCACTGGTATAATCACAATATCAGCTGCTTTTATAGATGCACCAGCCAACTTAGAAGACTGAGGTGCGCCGTCTATTATTACTATATCATATCCTTGCTTTACCCCTTCTATATCTTTTGCAATAGTTTCTCTGTCTAACCCTATTACATTGATTATTTTGCCTTCATTAGCTTCGTTCCAATCCCGTAAACTTCCTTGAGGGTCGGAGTCTACTAATAGCACCTTTTTATTTTGTTTAAGCAAGGCAACACCTAAATTAGTAGCTATTGTAGTTTTACCCACCCCGCCCTTTTGGTTAAGTATCGCAATAATTTTTGTCATTTTATCCTCCAATGTTCACGGCACTATAACAACTATATTTCTATAAAACTAGAAATATATAAAAGTAGAAATGTGGGTTTATGTTTTTAAGGTTGTTTTATTTTTTTCGGTTTTTTTTAAAAAAGCCGTTGACAAACACGATAATATCTATTATACTCCCATTATGTACTTAGACGGAGGCAACAAAAAAGAGCCTCAAATTGCTTGAGACTCTTCTTCGTTTAGGTACTAAGGGGAGCTGTATAATTTAGCGATCTTACAGCTCTCCGAAAAGATGAAATAACATTTAGTAAACATGGGGGGAACCATGCAAGCAGATAGTACAAAGAAGTTAGAAGAAAAGCTAGAGGAAAATAAATTGAATTGCTTTTTAAATAATAGCGAATGTGGTAATATTAGCATTAACAAATGCGAGGAAGAGATGCCTTACGATATATCTCAATTAAAAACTATTGGCGATCTTTACAGGGAAGAACTTGTAGAGAGGGCTAAGGCTTTGAATATTCCTTTTAACTGTAAAGACTGGGCGTGGTCTGATCTTAGCGATATCGTATGCGAATATGAAACGTTACTGGAAGAAGCTAAAGAGTACGGAATAGATTGGGACTTGTCCGAATATGACCCTGTGGCTTTACAGCAAGAAATAGAATATTACCAAAGACAGGGAGCGCAAGAAAGGTGTCATTCTTTCGGTTATTACTATGCAAGCAGGGGGTGTTAGTTATGTTTACTATTCACTCACCATTTGGCGAATATCAAACTAATGATTTAATACATGCGGCCTATAGAGGAGATATCATGGACGTAGAAAATTATATCTTAGAAGATGTAACTATGAATGATACCGATGATTCGGGTTGTACTGCATTAGATTACGCAATTGATAGGAAGGACAAAGCTATGATCCTATTACTAATTCAAGCTGGAGCAATAAGATGAGAAAGTTTTTAGACGTAATTGTTACCGCTTTTGCATTTTGGTCTCTTATCGGGATAATCTTTTTAATAGGGATAGTATTACAGTCTTTGCAGCAAGAAGATATTACAATTGCTAACAAGAATGCTGAAAAGGTAATAGCTAGAAATGTAGGAGGCTTATAGAAATGAAAAAAATAACAAAAACAAGTTTAGAAGAGCAAGGTTGTCAAACGTTAATAGATATAGCAGAATACAAAAATAGCACCACGGAATTAAGAGATGCAATCCTTAGCAATGATATGGAGAAAGTAAAATGTTTAGTTTCTACAATCAAAGATATCAACGCCAAGGATATTTACGGCGGGTATGAAACGCCGCTACGTGCAGCAATTATTAATAATAATATTGAAGCGGTAAAACTTTTGATTAAAGCTGGTGTAGATGTAAATTACATAAGAAGAGATACCGATTGTACTTATTTAACGTTAGCCATCAGTGAGGATAGCGAAGAAATAATAAGGCTATTATTAGAGGCGGGAATTAATAATATAAATACTGTAAATTGTTTGGGTGACACGGCTCTGATGCGTGCAGCCGCATGGAACGATACCGAAATGATAAAACTCTTACTGAAATATGGTGCAGATGTTAATGCTAAAGGCGAAGGTTCTGTAACTGCTCTAATGCGTGCTGCTGAAAGGGGATTAAAAAACTCAATTAAGATTTTAATAGAAAACGGCGCAGATGTTAATGCTAACAGTGAATATGGATGTACAGCTTTAAGTTGGGCAAATGATTTTAAACATACCGAAGCTGCCAAATTATTAATAGAAGCAGGTGCAAAATGAATAGAACTGAATGGTTAAAGAAGCGTAAGGAGTACATAGGCGGTAGTGATATAGCTGCTATTGTTGGCTTAAACAAGTATAAAACGGCTGTTGACGTGTTTTTAGACAAGACTTCGGATACTGTAGAGGAAACTACTAATGAGGCAGCTAAATGGGGTACTTTGTTAGAAGACTTGCTTGTTAAGGAGTATGCAGAAAAAATGGGTGTTGAAGTTGAGAAACCTATACACACTATATTTCACCCTGAACACGAGTTTTTAGGGGCTAATATTGATGCTTTTGTTAACAGGGGTGAATACGTTTTAGAGTGTAAGACTGCTGGTTACAGAATGGCTGACCAATGGGGAGAAGAAGGGACTGACCAAATACCTGATAATTATTTATGTCAAGTGGCTTGGTATAGTGCTATTACGAGAGTACCAAAGGTAGATATAGCTGTATTAATAGGAGGTCAGGACTTTCGTGTATATACTTATACTAAAAACAAAGAGTTTGAAGACAAGTTAATAGCTATAGGGGTAAACTTCTGGATAAACAATGTACAAAAAAATATTCCTCCAGTAGCAACCAATACACATGACGTATTTAGCTTGTACCCCAGAGGTAACGGCAAAGAATTAAAAGCTACAGAAGAAATAATAGATAAACTAAATAGGTTTAAAATGATGAACGAAGAAAAAAGTGCCCTAGAAAAAACCCTAGAGGTTATTAAAAAAAATATACAAGAATATATGCAAGACTATGACATTTTAGTAGATGAAAACGGAAACGTGTTGTCTACATGGAAGAACACAAGTCCAAGAGCTGGCATAGACCTAAAAAGGTTTAAGCAGGAGTGTCAGGATATATACCTGAAGTATGCTAATTATAGCAAGTCATCAAGAGTATTTTTAGTGAAATGAGGGTAGTATGAACGTTATAGAAGCGGCAAAAAAGCTAAAAGATGGTTACAAAGTAAGGAGAAGACATTGGCCGAATAATTATTATATTTTTTGGGATGATTCACAAAATAAATTTATAGATGAAAGTGGAGATCAATATAATTTCAGTTTTTTCGCTTTCGAGGATAAAGAGTGGGAAGTATTTGTAAATTAAAAAAACTAAAGTGAGGATAAAATGAGTAATATAGCAACAACAAGTAGTAATGAGATTGACCAACACATTTGGTCGGCACTAAAAAACAGTTTATACACTGGAGCTAAAGACGAGAGCATTAAAATGGTTCTTGATTATTGTAAAGCAGCAAAACTAGACCCGTTACAAAAACCAGTACACATTGTTCCGATGAGTGTAAAAAACTCTCTTACGGGTAAATACGAATACAAAGATGTCGTTATGGCAGGAGTCGGCTTATACAGGATACAGGCGGCTAGAAGTCAGCAATATGCGGGTGTTAGTGAGCCTGAATTTGGCGAAGATGTAACATGTAAATTAGGCGGCGTAGATATTACCTATCCAAAATGGTGCAGAGTGACAGTAAAAAAAATAGTAAATAATACTATCGTTGAATTTACGGCTAAAGAATACTGGGTAGAAAATTATGCTACTGCTGGTAAAGACAGTATTGCTCCAAATACAATGTGGAAAAAAAGACCGTACGGACAACTTGCTAAATGTGCTGAAGCTCAAGCGTTACGTAAGGCTTTTCCTGAAATAGTGAGCCAACATCCTACTGCTGAAGAAATGGAAGGTAAAATACTCTGTGAATTTGATAATGAGCCAAAAAACATTACACCAAAAGCACAAACACTAAGCGCAAAACTTGATAATATTATACTGGCACCATCTTCGGACGATAAGAAAGCTGAATTACTAACTATGGTAGAAGAATATCATGTACCACAAGAGCTAGTCAGTAAATGGTGTCAAAAAGCTAACGTTGAGAGTTTAGAAGAGCTAGATGAGGATAAGATACAAAATTGCATCGAATACATAAACAAGCAGTATGTGCAGGAGGCTATTAGATGAGTATTTATAATAATGATTATATATTTAAACTAGTAAGAAGTACAAAAGAAGAATATGAAGGTATTATTAGTCGTAAATTAATAATAAACACCTACTCTAGACAACTTCAGAATACTGATTTTTACTTTTCAATGACATGTAAATACAAACAGCAAGATACTTTTATAATTGATTCAATATCAATAGTAGATGATTATAGATTTTCTCAAGCTGAACAAAAAAAGATGTACCTTATGGGAGCTTTTGATTTAAAAACTACATACTCAGTAGATCAAGCTATTAATGAGTTAAAAGGAGAGCTTAACGGAGCTAAACCTGATGACAGAATATACTCACAGAGATGGAGTATGTTTAGTTTGCAATTACAAGATTGGTACAATAAGAAAATAAGAGCTTGTTTTGAGAAAGATATTGAATTAACAAAGCTATATTTTAGTGATAACGAGTAAATAATATGAAGCGATATATTTTTAAGGTAGCAAGTTGGAATATTAAGTCTTCTAGGGATAATAGAACGCATTTAACAAGCTTAGAAGAAAGTATAGTAGTACAAATTAACGAAGCTGAGTACGATCTTCCTAGTTGTTTTCTTGTTCTTAACAAGCCAGATCACTTTAACGTCATAGCGATTAAAGATATAATTTTTAAAGCTAACGACAACGTTCAAGACAATGAAATTACTGGTTATTTAAAAGGCTATTTTGGTTTTACCAATGAAGAGTCCATCGCAAAAGCACTAATAGAGTTAAAAGATATATTAAACAACGATAAGGATTTATCATCTCCACCTAGTACGATATGGGCTGTTTTTATTGATCAGTTTAGTAAGTGGTTTGAGAAAAAACTCAAGCCTTGCCTAGAAAAAAAGCTAGAATTATATAAAATGTACTATAGTATGGATATAGTTTACGGTGATTAGAGAAAGTAGGCTTGTTCTGTTGCTAGGTAAGCCTAAACCCCATGGCTATTTACTTATTTCAAGCAACAGCCAAAAGACGATTATTATCGTTTGCATTTACTTTCTTTGATCCAATTCAGAGGTATCATCCCGAGTAAAAATTATACCTTTATTAAGCACGTCGATCCTATGTCGCCCCCATAAATAACTTAACTGGTGGAGGCGTCGGGTACTGCCCCCGAGTCCGCAACTTCTATTTTATATAACGTTTATTACTATAGTCACTAGGTAACTATTCGATTATATTCATTTAGATTAAAATTGCAAATAAAGCTGTACATTTTGGGTGGGTCTGGATAACATCAGTTCAAATTCTATATTAAATTTGTGTGAAAGCGATATGAGACTGACTATTAAATTTAGTAATAATGAACCTATTGAGCTAAATCAGCTTACCGCTTCCTTAAACGCCCTTGGTAATCAATATGACAACTTTTTAAAAAAAAGTGATAAGTTTGATTACGATAAAAAACAAAGAAAATTATACATATCAAAATTAGAAAGCGGATCAATATATGCTGAGTTAATGCCAGTCATTGCAGAAACGATAAATCAAGCGAATTCTGTAATAGAATTCGGTACTTATTTAACCGATTGTTATAATTATTTTTTAGGAACAATAAAAGAGAATAAATATAAGTTTAGTAAAAAAGACTTAACTGAACTAGCCGATATAATAAACCCTACGGCTAATGACCATGGTGGTCAAATAACCATAGATGTTAAAGGCGATAATAATCATATAGTAAATATAATTAACATTGACTCAACTAAAGCTAATGCGATACAAAACAGTTTGAACAAAAACTCTGTAGAATTGGAAGAAAAACCGAGATACCATTCTAAAGTTTTAATGTCTTGGGCTAGTGCTATTTTTAATGAGAAACATGATAATAATAGCGGCAAAGTAATAATTGAAGCAATTGACAAAAAACCTAGAAAAGTAGTATTTGAAAGCGAAAGAGATAAAATATTCGCTACTTCTTCGAATAGCATATTTTCTAATAAGAACTGGCAGGATTTAGGTTATATGGTTGATGTAGAAGTGGCATATATTTCAGATAAACCTGTTTTGTATAAAGTAATAAAGTTATACCCAGAAGATACTTTTGATCCTCAAGAAGAGTAAGCCTTAGCTCTCTTCACTTTTGGTGCTACCTACGGCTATAACTGCAAGACTGGCAACTATTTCAGCAATGAGTGCTAGTTGATTGTCTTCTAAAAACATCAACCTACTGAGTATCAGTAATATTATGATATTTTTTAAAAATGACTGGTGTTTACCAATAGTTGCAAATAATTCTATTAAACGTTTCATTTTAAACCTTGTCTATATATTTCATATTTTAATTTGAATAAGTATATTTCATTAAGCCAGTTATTAAGATTGGGGCATTGTTCTTTACTACAATTACGCGTGCTAAGCTCTTCGGCAACTTTTGCCCCAGCTACGGGCATTTCAGGCATTGTAATTTTTCCTTTATAGTTTGCCGTCTTGCATCCGTTTAATATTGCCGTCAAAATCACTAGGCTTAGTATTTTCTGTAACATCTATTACCTTTGCTTGAATATCTATTATTTTTGTGTTGTCTTGAAGTTGTTCATCCAAGATTTTATTTTGTTCTTTTAAGCGCCGATTAGAACGTAAAAGTAAAAAACTGAATATACCAAATATTAGTACACCAATTTCTTTGAGGTTTAAAAATAACCAACTAATCATTTTGCTAAATCTCCTTTATCATAAAAGGATATTCACTTTCTATGAGTTCTTTTTTTAGTTTATAAACATCGGTTTTCATTCCTTTAACATCCTCTATAGTGACACTTTCATCCTTCCAGAAAACCATAAAATCGCAGGCGTATTTTTTTCCCGTTTCATATATAGGAAATCGTACTTGCGGAAGAAAAAACACTACTTCGCCTATTCTTCTTAATTCTTTTAACTCTAGATAGCGTTTAGCTTCCTTTTTAGAAGCAAATCGTTGTTTATCTATAACTTGTGCCTTAGCGTTAAACTTATGCTTTAAAACGACTTTCATTTTCTATCCTCAACGATAAAATCGTATAATTTTCTGCTTTCGCTCAAGATATCATTCAAATGATGTATCTTATTCTTATTTAAGATTAGTTTTACACATTCAAGCATTAACTCTCTATCATTTTCAATTTTCTTCAGCTTTTTAATGTCTTTTTCACTCATGCATACGCCCTATTTAACCAACCTTTTAAGAATACACTTTGAGAATTATTACTAGCAACTAATCGTCTATAATATCCAGCTGCTTCACTTCTAAGAGCTATTAGTACTCTTTTAGGATCGGAGTTTTCTAGAGCAAATTTAGTGCTCTCTCCAAATATTCCATCATCACTTAAGTTCTTAAAACCATTAGCTTTTAATGCTCTTTGTAATAGGATGAGTGCGTTTTTAGGTCCCATATTTACACCTAAGTCAAATACCTTAGATGCAAGCGGTATATCTTCAATTGAGGAGTATCCTTGGTTATCCCAGAAGTCTCTTTTGTAAATATCTTTAGCTTCTTCTAGTGTTAAATTCTTGATATCAACATTAGGATAACTTCTTTTAGAAATACCGTATTTAGTCTCGCCACCAGCGTCATTTGGGTTATATACATAACCGCCCTCATGCTCTAAAGTCTGATCTATTATTATGTTAAAAACTTGATCAGACATAGTTACTTCCCCTCTTCTGGCGTAAAGTCTATTTGCTGACCTGTTGTTTTTTCAATGAACATTTCAGCCATTTGTTCGGCTAAATTGTCGTTACCGAATATGTAATGAGAAAACATACCTACTGCCAAAACAACACCAATTAAAAATGACTTGTTCCAGACTAGGTCTTTAATGATCTGAATTATGTTTGACATATAACCTCGCACTTAATGTCTTATGCGAGGAATAGGTTTAAGAATATTATTCCAAAAAGAACTTTCTAATCTTCCTCGCTAAGTAAGCATTATATATAATTTGCTATTTTAGAGCAATAATATTATGCTATATTATGATTAAATGGTGTTTATTATGACTAATCAAAGCTTAGAAAAACTTATACATAATAAAAGCTGTAGTGCATTAATCGATCTAAACAACTCTTACCCTGTACCGCTAGATAAAATTTGTCAAAAATTAGGTATATATCTTTCTTATATTCCAGCAAGCGATGATTTAAGCGGTAGAATTTACTTAAGTAATGGAATTTATTGTATTGAGGCAAATTTAAGACACTCTGAATCTCGTAGACGTTTCACTATTGCACATGAGTTAGGACATTACTGCTTACATCAAGAGTTTTTAAATTCTGTAGGAACAATATTAGAAAGAAGCACTAGGTCTTTTGTAATTAGAGATAAGGAAATAGAAGCTGATGAATTCGCAGCTGAATTATTAATGCCTCAAGCAGAGTTTACTAAGCAATATAATAATTTAGATGTTAATACTCTTGCTGAATATTTTGCAGTATCTATTCAAGCTACTTACATGCGTATAAAAGCTTTAAAATTAAATTGATTATATGAATAAAGATAACCCAACAACTATCACAAACCGAGCTATCAATATTTTGTATAATTTAGAAGTCATTTTATGGGCAATATATCGTATCTTTTATTGTTCAGTTTTTATTGGTCTATGTATAGCATTCTGGATTTCTTTTATAAAAAATTATGGAATTCTCAGCGACATTATTTTACAAGTATCACATTCTATCAATAGTTTGAATTATGGAAGTATAATACTGATTCTCTTATTATTAGCCCTCTCTATATTTAATAGTTGGTGTACACTTTACTATAATCGTACACGTAATTAAGTCACCAAAAGCTATTACTTCAAAAATTAACACAATCGAGTTATAATAAGCACGATCGCTATAACACTTACAGTATAGCGATGTCTCCTTTTTTGAAGTTCTTAATCCTAATATACGCCTACGTGCTGCTGCGTAAGCTAATAGGGAAAAAGGTGAATTGGAAAATGATTTGTTATATGTTTATTATACAGACAGTTCTTATACCTACCATCCAAGATTCTCTAACTCGTAGCGAATTTGTTAGCCTAGAAGAGAAAATACTTATGTTATTCAGTATCATACTTTTTTCTGCATAGGGTTTATATGAAAACTAAATCTATCTGTTATCATAATGTCCTTTTAATCCAAGTATTGTAATTGAAATGATTTGTTGTTGTAAACTTAAATGCACCTCATAAACTAAGCGATTCTTGTCGTCAATACGTCTAGAGTATATAAATCTTTCTTTATATCCTTTTAGTCTTTCTGGTTTACCTATACCATAATCATATTTTTCTTCTATTGACTCCAATAATTTATGAATTTTCTCACTAATTTTTTGGTCTTGTAGAAAAAATTTATAATCTTCTAAAGCTTTTGCATTCCAATTAACTAGCATTTTTCCAGTCAAATTCGATTGTTTTACCCTTTGCAGAACACTCTAAAGCTTCTATTAATTCTTGTGCGTTTTTTGGATTTGATAAAATATACATTGTCTCGGTTAAAGCTTCATCTTTAGAAAGAATTTTTGCTGCATGAAACTGATTTATATTTTTGTTCGATGCTAATACTTCTGCAAGTTCACTAAAATAAACTCTAAGTAACTCATCATTAATTATATAATTGCTAGATTTATCATGATATACAACATCCCAAGGGGTTGATTCTACGTGAGTTAATTTGCATAAATCATTTGCGCTATATACACCGTACTTGATGTACATCTCATCTAGAAAATCTTCTTTGTCACGAACACTATCAAAATTAAAATCTCCAGAAACAAGTATAGGATCGTTTTTGTATTTTTTAAATTCCTGATATAACTGAGGTATCACTGGACCATAATCCCAAGCTTCTATTTCTTCATTGAATAGTCGATTACCGTATAAAGCTATGTGCCAACCATAAGCATAGTAAACCATTTTTTGAATTTTTAGATTTGTTAAATCGTTATAATCCTTCAGCGATAAAAAGTAATTTGCTACATCAATAGCAGATAGTTTGTTCATATCATTACTCACTTTATTATAACCACGTTAAGTAAATAATGTCAGAAAATATCAGCTTAAGCAAATTGTTTCTGAGAAAATAACTAATCGTTATAATCCTCTCTAGGAAGACCAATCAACTTATCGTATCCTTTTACTGCTGGGCTATTCAATATCTGTTTTAAAGCCTTAGCCTTAGGTCTTTGCTTGTTTTCTTCTGATGGCACTTTGTATCCAACTGTTGAGCCGTCAATGACTATTGTTGTTCCCTTGGTTTTCAAAGCTGGATTAGTCTTAATGCTTTCAGTAGCTTTTGTAGGTAAAGACTTGATTCCTTCTAAAGCTTTATTCAAAGTGGAAATAAATAACTTATCATTATTTGTTTCTGCCGCTTTAATGAGACGATTCATTAACACTGGGTTTTCAGCAGCTTTAGCAAATGCTTTGGCAAGTTTATCTTTTGTGAGAGCACCTAATCCTGCGCCTATTACTGCCCCGCGTATGCCGCCGACTGTGTACCCAGCTGCACCGCCGACAGTAGCTATACCAGCAGTTCCGTATTTATTTAATAGTGCGCCAGTTGCCGTGTCACCGACTTTAGACAATTGAGCCTCAACGTCTTTCATTTTTCTTGCTAAAACGACGGCATTCCCTTTAATTTTTCTATATGCATCCTTGCCTATTAAATCGACTATTTCATCTTCTGGCTTTAATTTTGTAAATAACTCAATGAATTTATCTGGTTTAAATGTTCCGTCATGCTGAACTTGCTCCATAATTACGGACTGCGCTTTAGCTCTTCTTATGACATCATATAGTTTTTTACCTTGATCTCCAGCAAGCTCTAGAGCCTCTTTAATTGCTATACGATTTGTCGGAGTATTCATATGTTCCCAGATAAAATTGGGAGCATCGCCTTGAATTAAAGCACGTGCGGCATCTAATTGAGCAAATGGAGCAATATTAGAGGCATAATCTTTAGAAGCTGTATTATATAATTCAAAAAATTCAGGATTAGCCGTTTTTATATCCTCTTCTATACCTTTTTCTACGGAATCAAATAGCTTTTTATATCCACGTCCAGCAAGACGTCTTTGTTCTTTCAAAGCTCTTAATTCAGCTATCATTTCTTCATACGGCACGTTTTCTTTTTCGTTCCATTCTTTTAGAATCTTACCTACTGTCGTGCTAGTTGTTCCCTGACCAGTTTCTGTTGTACCAGCGGTAGAAGGAGCATAAGTTTTCTTATACACTTCTTGAGCCGCTCTAATACTATTCTGAGGTGATGGTAGTGGGTCTGTTTCTTTTATCGTTGCAAATGCTTTGTCATATAATAAGTTATTCTTTTCTTGATTGGAGCGATAAAATTTATCTATTATATTATCTGCATCGCTAGTTAATGATCTAATAGTACTTTCTGAATCAACACCTTGTGGCATTTTTCCTAAAGTGTTATCTAGTTGTTTTTCAATTGATGCAATAATTTTGTCATTAGTATTTTTTGCAGCTACTTGATAAGCTTTTGCAGGAAAGTTCTTCTCAATAAAATTTACTACATTATTATCTTTATAAATTGTTTTAGCATCTAACTTTCCACCGATTGCTTTAGTAGCTTCGATAGCATCTGTATCTAGCGTAGTATCACCTCTTTTTACAGCCCACTCATACCATCTTTCTGGTGAAAGTAAGTTGCTTATTGCCTTTGCTCCTCTTTTAGAACCTTCCCAAATAGCTTTTGGTGCCGCCATTGCTCCAGATGCAGCTATATCCCCTAAAACTATTCCGCCGAGTTCACGCAGTATTTGTTCTCCACTTCCAGTATTTGGGTCATCATTTCTTAAGGCCTCTGCCCCTGCTCCTGCCCCTGCAAACCTTGCGGCGGTAGAGCCGTTTAGCGGAATTTGGACAAACTGCCCAGCTTTTTGTAGCTTCTGCATTTGTAAAGCTTTGCCCGCTCCATATAGTGTTTTACCAGCCACACCAGCTACCCCAGCATTTAAAGGTAAAGTACCAACAAATTCCCCAGCATTTTTTGCCATACGTATTCTTTTGTCGTGTTCTAGCCCAGTATCAAAAGTCATATCTTGAGCTATCTTATCGTTTTCCCAGTAATCTTTGGCATAATCAGCACTCTCAGATGCAAAACTTCTCAAGCTATCCGCGGTATCACTAGCCCCAACTTTGTCTGCAATGTATGCCCCAGCTTTACCTATACCAGTGTTAATCAAATTACCAGCAGCAATAGCAGTATCTGCAACTTTACCAAGTCCATGACCTACACCAGCTACTCCTGCTTTTGCATAATCGGTAATGCCTGGGTCTGCTAGGATCGCCCCTCTGTTAAGGGCTTCTTTTAAATTCTCTGTTTTGATATCCCACTCTTTGCCGTCTGCGCTGGTTACTTTTACCCTATCGCCCGCATTAGCAAGGGTTGCGCCTCTATCTAAAGCAATTTTTAAATTACTTGGCTTAATATCCCAAAGTTTATTATCTTGACTAATGACTTGAATTTTGGACATTACTCTAAATCACTTAAATCGTTATTGTTTGTGTTTTTGTTCTTTTTAGTCATTCTTTCATTTGTATACCGCTCAATATCGCCTTCTAAATTTTGATGAATATCAGGGTTATACAAATTGGTGTGGTATTCTCTATTGTAAGCGTTTACAAGTTGATTTCCTTTTACTATTTCTTCTTTTATTTTTGGTATTTCTTCTGCTATGAATTTTCTTAATGCTACTTTGCTTGTTCCTATACTAGGGAATTTGCTTAAAACCCTTTCCCCTTCTTTTTCTCCTAACTGAGCACCAAGAATAGGTTTTAACATTTTTTCAAATTCAACAGATTTTAATTTAGCGTAATCAATATTAGGGTCTAATCCAAAGCTTTCTCCAACCGATCTCATCATCTTTGTCAATTCATCGCTACCAACAATACCTGGGGATTCAATAGCAATTTGATCTAAAGCCTCTAACGAGCCTAACATTCTTTCGTTTGCTTCTATCTTTGGCTTGATTTCGTCTTTAATAAGATTTCTGTTGAACTCAGCTAATTTAGCATTAGCTTTATATTGCTCTGGACTCATTTGAGGATTGTCTATCTTATATTTTGTTTCATCCGTCTGAGCTTTGTACAAACCAGCATGCGCATTATTTAGGTTAGTAGCAGATTGTTCTTTAGCTAGCCCCACTTGTTGCATCGCTTGGCTGTACTCCCATACATTTTTAGAATATGGGTCAAGGGTTCTCATAACATAAGGGGCTTGCTCACCAAAAGCATAAGTAGCATATTCTCTTAAGGTGTCTGGGATACTGTAACCATGTTCAACGCCGTCTTTTTCATAGTATATTCTTCTGCTACCTACGTCATAACGAACAAAGTCACCAAGGTTTAAATTAAATGCTTGTTGATATTTTCGCCCTAATTCTCTTGCTGATCCTTGAGTACCAATAGAATCTTGAGCCATGCTACCCTCGCCTAGTGCCATTAAGTGAGTAATATTGTCTCTAACAAAATTAGTACCAGTAATAACCCTTTGCTGATCTTGTTGCATTTGAGCCTCTATTTTTGCAGCTTGTGCAGTAATTTGCCCAGCTTGCTCTAATATAGGCGATAACCTGTCTTGTCTTTCTTTATTCACAGCACCTTGAATACCAGAAGCAAAACCACTCATTAAAGCATTAGAACCTCTTTGTTGTGGGCCATTAGCTGGTTGATTTCCTAATCGCTTAAGAGAATCAGCCATAGGTTCAGCCCAATGAGGTTGATTTACAAGGTCTTGATAATTCTTTACTTGGTTTAGAAATGGATTTGGATTGCTAAAATTATCTCTCATCTTTGTCATATTTTTATACCTTAATTAATCGTAAATCCATTATTTACTGAAGGTAGCATCGGTATCGGGTTTACTTTATTTGTTTTATTGCCTGTTGTAGCAAACATGCTATTACCTATATTTGTTCCTATACTTCCTAACATATTACCAGCAAACGCCTTTCCTAAATCTCCCCAAGGGTTTGCTTGCATTCCATAACGTTGTAGCTCAAGTGCATTATTGTTTGTGATAGCATTATTTTCTACACTTCTTGCTCCTATAGAATGAGAAGTGCCTTGATTAAACAATTCTGTACCAACAGCCAACATATTTTTTCTTTTGTTTTCCGTTATTTGTCTGTTACCAAATTCCGTATCAATACGTTGCTGATTAGCTTGTAAACTTAAAGCTGCTTGTGTTGCTGCTTTTTGTTGTTCTAGTCTTTGAACGTCTAAATCTGCCTGCATGTCTTGAGCTCTTACCTGCAATTGATTAGACGTTTCAGTACCGAACCTATTAAGCTCTATAGCTGCATTTTTACCTATTTGATCACTACGTTGATGTAAATTAGCAATTGATTGCTGTTTTAACCCTTGAGCAAGTTCAGCTTGCTTTAATTCAGCTTCTGCATAAGCGTTAGCCTTTTCTCTTGCTAGTGCTACTTGTACACCAAATGCAGTAGAGCTATTTATTAAGCCCATTTTAGTAAGCTTTTGATCTATGGCTTGTTGTCTAAAGTCAAAACCTCTATCTAGTGCTCCTTGTACTGCTGTTCTATATGAATTAATTAGGTCTTGATTTTCAGCAATTAAATATGGACTAGTTCTTTCCATTTGCTCTATAGCAGTACCAAGGCGTGTCATTGCTTGACTAAGTGCTATAACTTCCACGGCTCTTTCATCAATGTTGCGACCTCTGATTTGACGCAAGGCAGGTAAATTTACGTTAACGTTTCCTGCATCTATAGCTCTTTCTAGATCAATTCTTCCTGAATTGTTACCGAATGTTAACGCAACTTTGCCGTCTGTACCTCTGATAATATCTAAATTATCTCCAGTTAAAGTATCCATTATACTTGCAAAATTAATCGGCGGTATTTTATTAGCGATTTGCTGTGACTCTGGTAATGAAGTCTTGATTGCAGGTGGTTCGTCATCTTGTCCAGAGGCAAAAAGCCCTAATGCGCCCCCTGCAACTCCCGCTACTAATGCTGGTACTCCCATGAATTTCCTCGCAGATTCATATAATAATATTTATTAGGTATTTCTTTATAATACTCTTCAAAACCAAAAAATTCAAGTAATCTAAGACTATTCTTATGAATTAAGGTGCTGTATAGTATATTTAAATTATATTCATCTCTTGCCGTATCGGTAATACTAAAATATATGTCGCCTGCAAGCTTTTTGGTTAACCACCTACAACGCCATTTTTCTACTATTTCTAAATGTACTTGTCCACCTTTATGGTCTTTCGGATGAGGCACAACTATGATATCGCCGACATGTTCATCGCCATTTTTAATGACAAAAGAAAAAATATAACCTTCTACTTTTTCATTTCGAATAAGTTCTAACAATTATCACCCACCTAAATTAGTCATTGCTTGCTGCACATCTTGAGTAAACCACCCTTTACTTAATTTGTCAGGCATAATCTTATCGCCTGTAAGCTTTTCACCAAACTTCCAATTGGCTGCGTCTATTCCACCGACACAAAACCATGCCTCCTGCTCAGGATTATACGGCACTAAATGTGCATCAGTAATTGACCCATTAGCTACATGACGAGCAAGAATAGGAGCGGGAGTAAACTCGCGATAAGGATAATAAGATAAAGGCTCATAAAACGATCTCCCAAATTCTATACTTCCGTCTAAAAACTTTTCTACAGGCATGCTGCCATCGTCAAAATGCTCTACATGAATATTGTCTCTAGTATTTTGGTTTAAAACTAAACCGTAAAAGATTCCAATATGCTGATAATCTACTATGTTATCCATTATTTTGGAATTAGTAATATTATTATCTAATATATGCTGTGTTTCTATTGAATTATCTAATACGTTATGAGTAAAGACGTCATTTTGAAAATTCTCTATGGCAATTTCGCCAATTTGCGTTCCTGTAATACTTGCTGGAGTAATATTAACATCGGTTAACTTTTGCCAAATATGGCTTGCTGGATATTGTGAAATCAATACCTGATCATTGCTAGTAGGAGCAATAGCGATAATATTACCCAAAGCGTTACTGCTTAAAATAGAACCTACTGTAGCTTTTACCAATTTGTTTAGGGTAATAGAGTAATCATCTAAAGCATCATTATTTATAATTTGCCATCTAGTAGTGCCGTCACCGACATTCTGCAAAAATGCCCCATCGTTTCCTATTACTCCAGCGGCAGCACCTGAAATTAATGCATCTATCGCTGGTTTTAACCTTGTATTTAAGTAACTAGCTATTAAATTGAATTGACTATCAAAATCTTGAGGATAAATAGTTTTATCTATCTGATCTAATTTATCATTAAAAAAGTTTAAGTCTCTTGTAATAGCGTCCATTATTAGTTTAACCCCCCTTGTTTTAACCTTTCTCTAAGAGCAGGTGATAGCATATGTTTTCCTATATTTGCTCTAGGAACTCCCCCTGTTCCAGTATCTCTTGTTATATCAAAGCTCCCTGGTCTAATGTGGTAAGCCATAAAAGCACCTTGATAACCAATAGTGCTATTATCAAAAGGGTTGCGCCCAGGAGGCCATGATCCGTCAGGACGTTTTACTATAGTAGAGCAATACCAATCTCCAGTTGCAGGATAAACTACGCTATTATTGGGTATTTTATTAAGAGGCATAAGTTGTCCTCGATTAGTAATTAATCTATAATCAACACTATTATTTGGTATATGCCTTGGGATAATAGAATTATCCTTGAAAAATAAATTAACTGCCCTTGTGTTCATTAATGCTGCACTAATACAAGTACTATCATAAATTCTAGGTTGTAGATAGTTAGCGTTAAATATTTGATCTTGCATATGTCTTGTTTCAACAGAATTAATGTCAAGCGGTCTACCTATTATTCCAGGAGCTAAATGATTTGCGGTTAAAGTATTTAAAGCTATTTTTTCTTTAGGTATTGTTCTAGCTTCAAAATGATCAGCTGTTGCTATCGCCCAAATTGGATTTGTTCCAGTTCTACTAACCAATATTTGATTTATAGCAGTTGGTGTTACCGCTCTAAAAATAGAGTCATTACTTGTAGCTATTATAGAAGAGTTATTAATATTTGCTAACTTTTGTAGAGTTAATGAATAGTTTGGAATTGTGGAACTTTTTATACGAGTAAATGCAGTACTTCCGTCACCTATATTTTGTAGAAACGTGCCTGCATTTCCTTCAACACCTGGAATTTGTTTGTGAGCTAATAATTCTACCAATGGCTTTATTTTAGAGTTGATATAAATTACTAGGTTATTAAACTCTAAGTCTAATTCTTTTGCGGTAATTGGAATATTCCGATCCCTTACAGTTTGAAAGAAAGCCGTATCTCTTATATATTCTTTTATCATAATTAAAAACCTAATGCAGCTCTAAGTTGTGGTGTTAAATGCTCTGGTGCTATACCTCCTTCAGCTACAAATGAAATGGTATTGTTTGTAAAAGCGTATTGCGTCCTATACCATAGTCTTTTGCCGTCTATCGAATTTGCTGCAATATGTTCACTTTTAAAACCTTCTCTTTTGTTATTTAAAGTTGGAACATTAAGTTTTGCGATCGGTAAAAAATATTGAGGAAGTATGTTGCCGTTGTAAGTATATGGGTCATAGCTTATCCAAGGAGCAAGTCTTGCTATATCAGTCCAGCTAATTCCTTCAATGTTCATAATTCTATTCCAATCATTATTAGTCATGCTTTGCAAACAATTATCAGGCATAATATTTTCCCAAATATATGTTGCAAAATCAGCAGCTAATGCTGGGGTAAGCTTTTCTACAGTTAACCCGTCACCATCAGCAACCTTTCCTAACTTGGCGGTAGTAATAATGTTTTGTTTGAACTTTGTGGCAACTAGAGAATTATCGGCTATCTGAGTTTGTAATAAATATGCTGGTAAATTTTGATTAGTAATTGTATTTAAGGCAATACTTGCTCCAGTTATAGCGCGGTCTAAAATATTGTCGCCTGTTAACTTTTTCCATATAGGTACATCGGTCGTTCTTGAAGTTAATGTTTGATTTTGTCCATTCGGCATTACAGCATTAAATGCCTCATCTCTGCCCGCGGCTAAAATAGAACCTACGTTATTTTTATCTAGTTTTTGTAATGCTAAAGAATTATCGGCTATAACGTCTGAAGTAATGAACGCCCATTTGGTAGTACTATCCCCAACATTTTTGTAATATTTACCAGCATCTGCTGGGTTGTTACTTCCAGGAACACTATCTTGTGAAAGCTGATCTAATATAGGTTTCACTGTTTTATTTACATAATCTTTAAGCAAATTAAATTGTGTATCTACGGCATTTGCTTGGATAGTATTTTGAGTAGAAAAATAGTTAGCTACTCTTTTAAAAGGGTTAATTGCCATTAACTACACCTCCAGTTAGAAATAGCTTATCAAGAATGAACTGATTAGAAGCCTTACCGCTTAATGCTATCATAAAAGCATCCCCGCTAAATCTCATCACTTCGTAAGGAAAGTCTCCATCACGATAAGCATAACCCACTAATCCAAATTGTGCTACGTCATACATTCCGCCGCTTTGTTCTACTTCAACATTTTCCGAAAAATAGTCTGCATCATTATAATCAACATAGACTTGAACATTTATTGTAATAGGTGACAGAGTTCTACAAGCAACAAATACGGCTTCATTATTCCATGTGCTATCTGAATAAATCCAGCTATATTGAATACGCCATATCATTGCACCTTTGTCGTATTCTTCGTAGCTTTGCGTTTGTATTTTATCGGCATAAGCAAGCAACAATCCGTTATCCATTCCTAAAAACAAATCTTGAGATACAGGGTCATAGTAAAAACTTCTACTGTCTGCAAAATTTTCACTAAACACGCTCCAGGCTCCTTGGCTATTAAGTTGATATATGAAACAATCATACTTTAATTTAAAACCAAAAAACCTCCCATAAGGATATAAAAACGAACGCAAAGCCAGATAGTCACGTTCAGTCTCAATAAATGCTAACTGGCTTTTTAAATGCTGATTTATAGAGTTTGAAAAATTATAAGAAAAAGCTAATTGTTGATATTTGTTAATTGAACTTACAGAAATAACCCCATACTTAGACATAAATACAAAATCATTAGGTATTTCTACGTACAAGGACTTTTGTAGTATTCCAACTGGTACTGTCATTTCCCATTTAAAATCAGGAAGTTGAATATTTTGACCATCATCTAGAGTCGTTGGGTCTTCACCAGACCAAACTTGAGTAGTTTCTCTTCCCATAAAAAGAACTTTGCCCTGAAAGGGAATAATCACCTCTAAATTATCAGGCATGTATGTATTATTAGCTAAATCTATGAAATCAACCTCATTAGTTCTTTGATTGAACCAACCATTTACCGATTGTCTCTCTGAGGCATAATACACCTTCATAGCTAAACTGGCTGGTCTAAATTGGTTCTTATAACTTCTACCTTCAGCAAGTGCCCATAATCTATCATTTGCTACCGCTAAAAAGTTAAAATGTGGTAAGTTTTTATTGTAAAGTATTGTTCTTATATTATCTTGAGGTTCAGCTACAAGTGTAAGCGTAACGGCTACTAAGTTATTTGCTGGAACTCCATATTGTACATTTGCTACATTAATTACTCTTCTTTCAGTCTGACTAATTAATGTTAAAGGGATTCCAACAGTTACATACGCCTGCATTTCTGGTAAGAAAAGTTGCGGTATATTAAAAGTTAATACTGCTGCATTTTTTGTTATATTTCCACTAATTAAAATTGATACGCTACCCTTTAATTCAGTAATATTATTGCCGTCATACATATATACAGGGTCAACTCCATTAGCTATTAATAATTTGCCTTGATAGTTAATATGTGAAATTATTACGTTTGGGTCTAAATTATCTAAAAGAGGCACAAGATTAAATGTATCATCGATATTTAATTTGTATAATGCTGCTCTTTCTATCCATAACTGAAAAGCATTTTTTGGATCAAATATATCAGTAGAATCTATATCAAAAAAAGCTTCAGGAAATGGAATATTAAAGGTAATTTTATTTACTTCAACCAATACATTACTAATATCAGCACCATCAGAAAAAGTGTCTTGTCTTACGTAAAAATATGTCCCGTCAAATATCACTTTACTTAAATAAGCTTTTTGCTGATTATTTAACGGCGTAGTATCTATTGTTACTTTAGTTATATTTGGACTTCCTGCTATTGTATCAAGTTTTACGTTATCTTGAATATTAACATACAGTAAGTTACTAATATAATTTTGATATACTATTTTTTCGGACTTCCCATTATCGCCAAGATGAGACATTACGGCGATTTGGCTTCTAAATATTTTATCTTGGTCAAATGGAAATTGTGCTATCAATCTTGTACCATAACGTAAGATACAAGTATTATTATCGCCGATTAACATATTTTGAATATATTTGGCAAATTCAATATTATTATCTACTGTTAAATCTATTCCTCTGTAAGGGGCTGATAATTTAACATGCTTGGAGTATCCTTGAAACATAATCACACTCCATAAAAAGTTTGTAAATTTTTCTTAGCATTCTCCCAGCTAAGTAATTGATGTTTCATTTTCTCGGTATAACCTTTACCACTAATATATAGATAATACAAAGCACCATGAACTAGCGATAAATGATGCGGTTCTGGAAATACTGGAACATCAATTTCAGTATCTGGATTAACTACATTTTCTACTAATTGTTTACATGCAGGAAGTATTAATAACGTAACATATTTTTTTGCCAGTCCGTCTGTTGGGTCTGTTCCAATTAATAAATTCGTATTGCTACCTACTTGAAATGTATTATTTAGAATTGTATAACGTCCAGTTGGAATATCTAGTAATTTATCTAAAGTACATTTTTGTAATTGTGCTTTATCGGCAAATATAGCTTTAATATAATAATAAGATATCGGTAAATCACTTTTGCCGTTATTATCTAAATATATATTAACTGTTTGAAAAAACTGATTACTATTTATTAGTATTTGCCATAACTCTAGATTTGCTAAATTTAAGTAACGTAAGTAATTTTCACGTTCTTTAATAGTAAGATTGTTTCTACTAAAGCTAAGTTGTCCTACTAAATCAATTAGTTGTGTTACATTCATAGGCAATAAAAGGGCGATAATTCGCCCTTCCTCATTGTATTTTAAGTATAAATTAACAAGATACTTGCTATTTTATTTTGGAATAATGCTTGGTTGCCATTTGGTATTTTTAATACTAAAGCATCTTTAATAACTGAAATCAAACCTAATCCACCACCAACATTAATCCATGAAGGAGTTGGAGTGTTATTGTTTTCAGTAGCATTAGTATCATATACACCTACTATTGCAGCGCCTAATATCGCTTTATTAAGTGTTATGCCTAACTGAGTTAATGGAACTCTTACATAGTTATCCTGACCAGCAGTTAAAGCTCCTGTAAATTGTACTTGTACAATCTTACCGATTACTTGATCGGTAAAAGCATTAACTGTGGTAATATTAGTAAAACCATTACCTGCCGCAGCATTACCAGTAGCGCCTGCTGTAGTAGGGTTACAACCGCCCCAAGTTGAGCCTGTAATACCAGTATTTACGTTGGCATCGTTAGTGGCTAGGACTGGAGCAGGAGTGGTTATAGTATACCTATTTGATATTAACATAAAAAACCTCCTAAGTTAATTTAACAAATGAATGAATAATGCCGTTATCCACTAATAATGGATTACGCCCTTTTAGCGCTGGGTTACCTTTGGAAGGATATTTAAGCGCTTTAAGTCCACTAATTTCGACATGAGCAATACCTTTGTGCATACCGTAATCTCTTTCATCGGTAGCAAATGTAGGTATTGAGCCTTGAGCAAAACCTATAGCAGAAGCTCCGCATAATGCAGAATATGCAACTTGAGTTCCTCCGTTACCACTTGTAGTAATGTAGTTACTAAACTCATCAACTACGATAACGTCTACACCTTCTATAGAACCTTTATATTGTGAACCGTATAATGTTGAAGGTTGATATTGATTTTCAATAACTCCCCTGATTACTTGATTTCTCCAATCGGCATCATTATCACGCATATGCGAATATGTTTCAGGAGCAATAAACAGAATATATCTATTATCTGCATAGCCATTATGAGGATTAACAACTCTATAAGGTCTGATAGCTGATTCTTTATAAGCAGTTGCAGTTCTTCCACCAGTACGTGCTAAGTTAACTAAACGTACAATGTGTTTTACAGACATTGTATGACCATTTGCTACAGAGAAGTTAGCCGCTCCCGCTACTGCTGTTACTGTCGCTTCGTTTGTTCTAAAGTCTTGACCAAACATTGTTCTTTGGCTTGATACCGCATCACCTACACCGTTATTAGCATCTATACCGCAAGCAATAATTTTTGCTGCAATATCAGAATATGCCCAATCATAGTTAATTAAACTACGATCATTTGTAGTAGTAGGTGAAAAAGCTAAACCAAAAGATGAAACAACTCTTTTTGTATTAAGGAGTGAAGATTGATACAACAAGTCATCCCTAACGTCATTATCAATTATTGCTTTTGTTTGAAGCTTTAATAGTTGTTCATTAGTGATTCTGCTTGCAAACCTTATATTACCGATTCTTACTTCATCTGTTACATAAGTGATTTCGCTTTCATCACCCGCTAATTGCTCTTCACCTCTTTTAACTATTGGCATGAACGTTTGACGTGTAGGAAATACAATAGTATCGCCCTGTCCTTTTTGTTCCATAATATTATGGATAATGGCGGTTGAACCGCCCATGAATTTACTGAATTGTGTATTATTCCTATATTCTTTCAAATAAGGCATTAATACGTTTTTTTCAAACAACTGAGTCTGAAAAATATTATTACGATCTAAAATCGCCATAATTATTACCTCGCACTAACAATTAATAAAATTGGATTCAAAATGAAATCCGAACATCAAAAAACGTTAATCTATAGCAAGCTATAAATTTTCATTTATCAAATTCATTCGGACGGGAAAAATCTGGGTGAGTTTAGAGGGAAAAAGCATGAAGTTGCTTATAGGGAAGTACGAAACATCTATTTACAACCAAGCAATGCCTCTTGACACAAGAAGAAATGCCGCCTGTTCAACCATTACGCCAAATATCAGCTAAACTCTGTTTACTACTGGTATTGCGTTCTTCTTGAACTTTGGAATTTATAGAACGACTGTAAACTTTGTCTGTAGTATTGTCAAGGTTTTTCTCTAATTCCTTAATTTTTGTTTGCAGTTTATCATTTTTTTCATTTAGAGATTTAACATAGTCTATAATGCCGCCATGCTTTTCAATTCCTTTATATAAATTATTGTACAATTGTTCTCCCATGGACATTATTTGATCAATAGCAATGTCAGCTGGCTCTTCTTCAAAATATACAGATAGTTTTTCCTGCTCCTTACTTCCAAGCATAGGCCAGAAATAAAAGAATGCATTATACTTATCCTCTGCATTTTCTACTTTTGCATATTTTTTAAAAACTGAAAACTCATTATCAAGTTTCTCTTTGACATTATTAAACTTTGATTTCTCATTTGAGCTATTAGCTTCTTCTTCAGTATCCACATTATCAAAATACGAGAGTACATTATTTAATTCGTCTGGAGTCAAGATTTCATCTTCATTAAGCTTTTTTAAGAATTCTCCAACTTTCTTTTTAGCATGAACGTAAGCTAGATTTTTCTTATGTCCCCAAGTTTGAGACTCGTCTAGTCTTTTCTTAAGTTTTTTGATTTCATCTTCAAGCTCAACGCTTACTTTTTTAGTTTCTTCTGACTTATCGGATTCAATCTTTTTATCTTTTTCATCTTGCTTAATATCATTGCCACCTTTAGCTGTTTCAATATCAGCCTCTTGGATGGATTCATCTTGAGTTGTTACATCTTCTATATTGATATTATTTGTAAAAATATTCGCTAATTTATCAAAGTTGTTTTGTGTGGTATTTTCCATATTTATCCCTCTACTTGTGGTGTTTGCATCTGTCCAGATAATATTTTTAAATATTCTTCCGACAATTCGTTATATTTTCTTAAGCCTAATTCTTTTAAAAACAAAGGTGAAGACATAGCAAATCCTGGGTTATTCGAGTTTAGTAACTCTGCAAATTTAGCTCTTTCTTCTTCTACTGACGAATTAAAATTAGGTACAACATCTGTATAAACTTCAAAATTAATGGTAGATATAATTTCATCAATAGTAGTTAAATCGCTACGTCCATCTTGATAATAATTAAAAGTATATTTAAAATCTTTAATACCTTTTATCGTATCTAATAATAACTGTCCTTCTGATAACAACAAGTGGTCATAAGCCATATTAAGGGGATTTTGCACTCTTGCTGAATTTGCTGCTCTTTGCTGTATCGCTACACCGCTAACAGCGTTAGTTTGATTACCCTTTAACTCATCAAATAAATAAGTAGATTGCTCAAACTCAACATCTATTCTTTGCAGTAGATTAAAGAAATAAGGTAGTGTTTGTTCAGGTGTATATAGTTTTGCGTCTGCTGGATTAGGTGAAACAATCACTGCTATTTTTTGCTGTAATTTTTCAACCCATTTTGCTTCCGTGGCCTCTATATCAGTATTAATATTACTAGAAATTAATATTTTTTGGTCTATTCCGTGTATGGTTTTAGTCCAGATATAATTTAAAGCTTTAGATAGAGAAATCAGGTTATTTACAACTCCATAAGGCATTCCTGTGTAATCTCTTCTTAGACATAAAGGGAGTAATGGAAAGTGTTTTTGATTTGGTACTTGTTGTGGTATTGCCCCATGTTCTAATAGCATATTTTCACAGAATACACCCTTAAAAATTTGTGTACCTTTCTTAACTTTTATATTGTCTTGGGATTGAGTTTTACTATAAGCGACTTCTTCGCTAAAGGTAGAAAATATTTGTTCTAAAGGTATTTCATTCTCACTTTGAATGATTGCAGTTGTTTCGAAATAATCTACTTCTGCTTTGTAATATACTTCAACTATTCTAATTGTTCTACCTTTATACCATGACCCATTATCAGTATCGGCATTATAATCATTATTAGCGGCAGAAGATTTATAATTTACTTTATCTATTAACTGTTCAAAAAGTTCTGCATATTTTGGATAACGTCTTTTTAAAATAGGAACGGCAACAAAGTAACTACGACATACAAAATTTGATTGCTCTAATCTTGGGCTACAATCATCTGGGTCCCAGTATACTTCTTTTGGGTCTACGTAATCATAAAAAAACTTCCCTTCTTCATAACCAAAATGAGACCAACCAAGTCCCCCTATTAGGGCAGAAGTATACTTTAATGAAGAATAAAAAGGAAAATCGTTTTGTGTTTGTATTACATTAGCCATATAACTTAAATAATCGGCTAGCTGTTCATGCCTAACGCTGTCCGTTGTGGCTTTATAACCTATTCTCTTATTAGATTGAATTTGCAGACTTGAATATGCATTAATTAACGGCTCTATACGATTTACCGTATAAGGTGTAGCTTGTATATTTTCAAGAGTTTGCAAAACATCTTGACTCCACTGATCACCACAATAATGTTTTAAATTATCATTATATTGCGTTAACCATGCTTTGCGAAGATCGCTATTTCTAGCGTAATCCCAATAATCATTGAGGTCTTGTAATATTTTTTGTTGCCCTATTGTAAGTTCTTTCATTGAATAATCTCGTTTTCTTGATAACCGCTTACAACGCATGAAAACTGTTTCGAAAAGCCGTCTGAATAACAGACTAAATTATCTCCATCAAGCATACGATGTTCTACTACTTCAGCCGTATCACCACAAACTACAGACAATAAATCAACGCTTTGATTTGGCAAAATCAGCCTGTTATAAGTTAAATAAGCTTCTTGTATAGGATGTTCTAGTAATGCAATAGCTTCTAGCGTTACTCTTATATTTTCTTTAGAAGTATTGGTACAACGAATTGATTTAATAACAACATTTCCTTCAGCGCTATATAGCGGAGTTCTAGAATCGGCTAATTCTTTAAATAATAATCTAATCGGAGAGATAAAATTCATTCAACTTTTTCGATGATATTATCTATAATTTTTTTGAACTCTTCATACTTGCAATCAAACTTTTTGATATCTTCAGTAGGGAGTTCTTGACCTTGATTTTTCAACGACATAATCTCAATAGCCATATTTTTTAGAAACTGAGATATAATATCAATTTTAGCTAGATCGATAGCAGAGTCACACAACAGCTCATATTGAGCAATTTTATTGATATTTTCCATATATTTAACCTAGAAATTTTTCTAAAGCAGTAATCTGCTCTTTAATAAGAGCAATGTCATTTAATACCGCTTCTTTACGTACTTGGGTTGCAATAGTTGTTTCTCCAGAAAAGAATAGAACACTATCGCTGTATAGAGCTTGAACGTATTTAGGTAAAAGTTGGATTATTTCTATAGGATTTTGATTTTCATTCATAACTACCTCGCATTGTTATTTTAATTATTATAAAAAATAATTAATGATCTTTCAATATTAATTATTATTGGAAGGAATATAAGCAGCCAAAAACTCTTTTATTTTTTTAATATCGCTATCAATCTCTGATAATGCTATTTCCGCTGCATTTTTTAATTGTATCACTTTTGGATTGTTTAAATCTACATCACTTCCAAATATTTGCGCTGCCCAATTACGCAGTGAATTAGCATCGGTTATAAACCAATTAAGCCAATTAACCGCTTCTGGATTCATTGGTTTTATTAATGGTTCTGGTGTCGGTTCTACATTTTGAATAGTTTCATTCATTTAATTATCTCACTTTCTAATTTTTCTATTCTTTTGATTAAATTTTGAATTACTACCATAGATAACTCAAATAATTTTTGTTTTGAAACTGTAGGACAAGCTTCATAAGTTCCATATATAAACTCTTCTTTTTCTAGTGTTTTATCACTAGATATTGTAATTATATTTTTATCTATTTTTATAATGTCAGTGTCAATATTTTCAGTATTAGTTAATATTCTTAGCTTTGTACTAGCAATATCAACATTAGCCTTATTAATTTTTATTTCATAGTATCCGTTTTTTAATTTCTTTATATTTACTTTTGACATAATGTTAGGTACAAAATCATAGCTTTTCATGTCCACATAGTCTGGTAACAATTCGTTTAATGATTCTGCTATAACGCCGTAATTTATGCCTGTACCTTCTTTTATCTTATCTTTGTATTCATATTTAAATAAAGGTATTTTACTAAATATTGTTTCTACTTCTTTTTCTACATCTGTACTTTTAGCTAAAATTATTTTTTTCTTAAGGGATGAATAAGCGTTAAATTCAGAAGCCTTTATACGATTAGAACATGAAATAGAATAGTAACCACTACTATTAGCAGTACTCGTAGCACCGCTTGAATTTAACCAACCATACTGACCTGAATAATAAGCACCGCTATCGTTGATAATTAAACTTTTTGAAGTATTTATAGAACCACCATTTATGGTATACCAATTTAATAATGTATCTACATAGCCTTTTGTTGCTGCACTTGTACTAGTCGTAGGGCTAAGTAGGTTAATTATCTCATTATTTTGCATATCCACAATAGTCCCAAAATAAGTACGAAGTGTTGAGCCGTACGTGTCTATCTTAAACGGATACTGAAAACCATTTACAGCATGGTAAAAATTGATTTCATATGTTCCAGTAGGTTGAGAACCAAAACCAGGTTTATAAACAGTAAGCCATTTTCTGTATGTACTACCGCTTCCAGATTGAACTAAATGTACAAAATGAGAAGGGGGATTTGAATCTTGTAATGTATGATAATTGCTATATTCTTGAAACTGACCATTATTAGACCAATTAAAACTAAGAGTAGAACCTATCATAGTTTGGTAATTATTTAAAGTGGTAACAATTGAACTGCTACCACTTCCCGTTACTGCTCCTGTTAAAGCTATATTTGTTGTTCCTCCTAATTGAATCCAATTAGTTCCGTCAAAAATTTCTAATTTAGCCATTTATAAACTAGTATTAAGCCTCATCATACCAATAGTTGGAGTAGCGGGTCTTTGAGCAGTTGTACCAGCTGGAATTGTTACCGAGGCAGTTCCTGGTAATACAGGATTAGTTGCTAAACTAATTGTAGCAACTCCACCAGCTACGCTTACAGCAATTTGATTTGTTGTACCAAGAATCGATGTAAAAGAGTTCTGATCAGTTTTTGCAAAAGTAAAGCTATCTGTACCTATTGTAGTTACTGTAGATGTTAACATCCATAAACTTGCTGTAGATAGCGTGCCGCTAATAACCGATACAGTATTACCTCTCACAGTTTGTGATACTGAATCATAGTCTGTAGTTCTTGTTAATATCCAGTTTGTACTAACAGAACCTGTATTAGTTACTGTATATATACCATTCTGTAAGCTAGTTGACTGATCTTTAACTAATACTCTATTTCCTACTGCTAAAGTTACTCCATCAATACTTAATGCAGATTGAGTACCTGAATTGGTTAAGGTTGCGCCGACCCCACTAGTTCCATTAGAATAAGCGGCTGTTAAGTTAGCTGTAGTTGCTACTAAACACGGGGATACAAACCTTAAGGTATTCAATACCCAATTTTCCGATGCTAATGAGAACCAAGCCGTGCCGTCATGAAACTCCTGTTTACCAACAGGCAAAGGCATTTGTGCCATTTCTTCCTCGCAAATTTAAATATCTGTGTTATATCTTAGCATACCCTTTTCTGCATTACTAGGTCTTTCTACTATATTTCCTACAGGAATTTTTATCGCACCTTTGCTCAAAAATTTTACATCTTTTTGAAAATCAACCTCTTTTTCAAAATTAGTATATTCTTTTAATATTACTGGTTTGTAAAAATTAAAGTTGTTGTAATCATATTCGAATATTGTTTCTTTACTATCCCATCCCCATCTTTGGGTAAAAAGTGTACTAATCGTTCTTTTAACATCATATAAACCAAACTTTTTAGGAAATCTATAATAATCGTCTCCACTATCTTCATTGTGAAAATCACACTCAAATATAAACCCTTTATATATTGGAGTAGGATTTGGTATAGGTGCTATGTGATACTTATTCTGGTAACCAAAAATTCCAATATGTAATGGTGCTATAGGTGAATCATAACCCAAATGATCTCCACCACTATCCCATGAAAATAAACGAAGTCCTGCACTTGACGAATGGCTACTATTTCTTCCGTTAGAATCAAACCATAATGTACTAAATCCTCTATCATCAGAACTATAACCTGAAGGATATCTAAATTCAAAATCCCCTACTGCATTATGTCCTTCGTCATTTAAATCAGCAGATTTATATGTGTTTTTTATGTTTAAACTTTGGCCTCTGATATAATCTCCGTAAGCTTTTCCACTAGCAGCAAGTCCTAAAAATCCTAATATAGTTCCTAATATTGTAAGTGATTGAACGCCAGCTAAAGCAGCGATTTGAGATTCTATTTCAAGTAAAGCAGCTTTGTTTGAAATTAAATCCGCTGCTGTACTTGCTGCTTCCGTCATTTCAACCGAAGTAGCTAAACCAACGGCATTTTTTACGGCACTTGTTAATTTACTTGCATCTGATACAGTAACATCTATCATATCAACAGTATCTTTGACGCCGCCTATTGTTTTTACGATCTTATTTAAATTGCTAGCTTGCTCAGTAGTTATACTAAGAAAATCAACAGTGTCTTTTACACCGACAAGCAGTTTTATAATTTTTATTAACTGATCAAGTTTAACATTTATATCATCTGGAGCAACATAATCAGCTCCTTTTACCGCTGGTATTAATTCACCAAAATTGTTACTTATTTTAATTAATGAACCAGCTGTAATTCCTGTAATGGCTAATTTCTCAAACTTGGATGCAATTCCAGTTAATATATTAATTGTATTAGCTACAGGATAACCAAATTCATTTGGATTATTTCCTCTAGTAGAAAAATCAGTAGGAGCGATTAACTTATGACCAGGAGCTGGATAAAGCGGATCTAAGACAACTAATTTACCAAAAGGAATATCTGTCGTATTAACATAATCCTCACCGCTAATTGCTTTAGATAATATTCCAGTTCCATTATTAACAGTATTTTTTAGAAGTCCTGTTTCTAATGCCCCTAAGCTTTGAGCTTTAGTAAAAGTATAAGTTGTACCAAGTCCGTATAACTGCTTCAAGGCCTCTGGAATAAGATACATTTTAGGGTTTTCCCACACAAATTCTACAGTAGAACTACCTACAATAAAATTAGCATTATCAAACCGCTTCATTATTTGGGCTGCTCTTACTTGTGTCATTGCTAGAGAAGACGACACATCTGTTCCTACTGGATTACCGAGCGCATCGTATTTAGTTGCATAAATTTGAGGTAAGAATGGTCCTGACATAACCCAATCAAACGGAGATAGGTAATCAAATGTCGGATTTGGTATTCTAAAATCACCAGTAATAGGACTTATTGGGTTGGGGAATAAAGCCTCAGCTAAAGGGGGTAGATTGATAACCCCAATATGAAGTTGTTCTACAGGTTCGTTGTTATAGTCACCTATCCATATTCGATTGTGATCTAATTTATTTAGCTCTTCAAAACCTCCTAACTTCCTTCTTAAATCAATAATGTCTTGTCTTATATCAATTAATATAGGTGACGGCATTCCTATATTTTCTTTATCACCGACAATAATATATCCTTGATCTACTTTAATTCGACCAGTAACTGGAGATATAAAATTGTATAAAACATCGTATTTCACTTTAAATACTCATGCCGTTAAATGCGCTAAAATGCTTGATATATTTTCACTCTCATTAGCATAATGCGTATCTATTAAATTAGCTAAATCAGCAAACCAAGATGCCGTACTATTATCCATTTCATTAGGAAAATCAGGAGGGAATTTTGGTTGAAACTTATAATAATATACATCTTTAGCAAGACGACTACTCAAATAGTCTAAATAGTATCTACTCCACTCTTCCGCTCCAGTCATAGCTATATTCATAATACTAAATAATACCTCTACAGCATGAGCCGTACCTGTTTGTGAACCAGAGCCGTCAAAACTCATATTCCCGATACCAGTTCCTACATCTACTATTACTATTCTGTTTGCATTCGGCTTTACACTCATGCCTACATTTATAGCAGCTAGTATTGGGTCGTTGGCATATACACCACCATCAATATAATCATGACCACTAAAACTATAAGCTGGTAAGTAAATAGGCGCAGCACTTGTTGCTCTGCATACATTTACGATAGATTCGGTTTTACCTATGAAATAAGCTGGGTCGTCAAAGTTAGAGAATACAACATACCTACTCATATCTTGTTCAAAAGACGGAATAGTTACATATGTTTTAAGATTAGCTAATGTGTTTGTACCAAAGTTTTCAACTAACGTTTGTTGTAGTATATTACTCCCATAATTCGAATCTTCATAAGCAGATTTATAAAAAGGGTCATTGGTTGCTATTAATCCAATTTTTTGTAATGTATTTGGTCTATTTGAATCTTCACTTGCGTTATGGCTACCAGAAGCTACATCGGTAGCAGTTCTAATAGTAAAAATGCGTTTAGATTTTTGTAAAAAGAAACTTTCCATTTCGTCTGGAGTTTTGCCATAAGCGTATCCGCAAGCTAATATTCCACCGATAGAAGTACCGCAACAAACATCTGCATATTTCCAAAATTCTGCTTGCGGTATTCCCCATTGATGCAAGAACTTTTGCATAAAACGATTAGAGCCGTAACCTTTAGAACCGCCACCGCAAAAACTAAATATCCTGATTGTATTTCTATCCATTTAAAACATTACCACTTTACGTTGATAAGAAACTGTGTTTTTTGTTTTAGCTAGGTTTAAACCATCTAACATAACAAACTCTAAAGCATTCATGAGATGGTCGTTACCTTTCTTGATCTTACCTTCTTCGTCTCTACAATACATACGCCATTCGTCTAAGAACTTACGACAACTTGCAAACACCTTAAACCTTCCCGTTCTAATTCTTTCTAGTACTTTATCTACAGCTAGCTCTTTGGCATACTTACCAAGTACTATATTCATTCCTACTTGTTTATATTCGTCAAGCAACCTTACGCCGTCTCTTTGGCTACCTTGATTAACAGCAGGGTCACATACTCCGTTCATCCAATTACAGCCCATAGGCAATAAATACCCAGCGTGCTGGCTTGCAGTTAAACCGCTAACTGAATACTCTCCGTAAACGTATATAATGTCTCTATCTCTATCGATTGCTAAGAATACTACTGCTGTTGGAGCAAAAAACCCGACATCCATGCCATATACTTTTGCCCAATGATTCGGTATTTCAAAGAGTTCTTTCATTGGTATTACAAAATCACTTTCAGGAACTTGATATACAAGGCCAGTGCCTACAGTAGGTATGCCTTTTTCTCTAGCCTCAAGCTCATGCGGTTTAAGTGTTGCTCGCAATCTATCTTTAGTCTCTTGAGCTAAATAGGGATTATCGTCCCAAGTTGCTTGTATATAATATTTGCCGTTCATGACAATTTCAGGAGTAGTTTTGATTACTTCTTCCGTCATTAACTCAGCTAAGGTTTTTGTTTGATTATTTTCTTCTTGAGGTTTTGCCGATCTATATTCTAAGAAATAAGCCATTAACTGAGTATATCCTTTTAAAGGCGTCATAGTTAAAATAAGTTTACCTTGTCCTTTGCCGTCAACATCAGATAACCTCATTTGACATTCTAAAAACACGTCATGCGGAGCTTCTTCATCTAAATGGATTAGATGACATCTAGCTCCTTGAAACTTCTCTCTACCTTGTTTGTAGGATTTAAAATATAAACTGGATATTCCGCCGCTTTTATGTTTGACATGTACGTAGTCAACAGCACCATTAACTCCAGCTAACATTGCTTTTTTTACTATTAAACTTGGATGTATTAATCCCTCAACGAATCCATCATCATGTGAATATCCGCCTAATAATTTATACTGTAAAACGTTTCTTGTTATTTCATAGTTTTCAGAAGCTACCCAAGCGACAATAGGATGATCATACCTATGACCTTCCCACCAAGAGGGGTAATTACCAGTAAGATGCATAGCATCCTCAATACAACCGCAGTAGGTTTTACCTGTTCTATTACCTGCTAAAAACAAACGCTCAATTGCTTCATTACCAGCGTTATGAAAAGCTAATTGTTTCTCTGATGGTTTGTAAAAACAAAATGATAGCGTACCAAGATTGTGGTATTCTCTAAATATGTTTGAGTTAGATATATTTTGAATGTTCATGAACTACTTCCTCGCAATGAGAGTATTATAACATGAGAAAAAACTAGTTGCAAAGTCAGAAAATATTAAATAGAGTTTGTTATGGGTTTGGGGAAGTGTTTACTCCACTTAAAATTGATAATTTGAAAACAATAAAACTAGTTCAGTTTTGCGCCATATCCCAAACCCAACCTTTCCAAAAATAGCAAAAACGTCAAAAAAAGAGTTAAGAAAAAAGTACTCAAAAACGGTTACATAAGCTTTCTTATGGAAAATGTTGCTTATTTATCACTACTTTTTTGCAGCAAATGTTAAA
>VFQO010000496.1_pt1 | contig 41520 bp, 39 predicted proteins | sample 3512331 | NCBI WGS metagenome assembly VFQO01 (sample SAMN10412371, study PRJNA504923) | tailings metagenome | isolation source: Replicate 3 from Balatoc abandoned mine | place: Philippines: Itogon, Benguet | collected 2017-08-28 | reverse complement strand
CCTGCCCGGAGGCCTTCGCCTACCCCACCCGTTCACAACCTCCCGAGGAAGTACAGCTAGCGTAGTCGGCATGGCTGAGGATTCCCGGGAGAACCCGGAGGACGAGTTCCGGGAGATGCTGCGCGAGTTCCTTGCCGGCAACACGAACATCGATCCCTCTCGGCTCGCCGGCGCTGCCGGACTCCCCAACGATCCCGAGATGGTCGCGCAATTGATCAGTCAGCTGCAGAACGCGCTTGCCAACAGCGGCGATGGCATCAACTGGGATCTGGCACTCGAACAGGCGAAGGGGATCGCGTCTCGCGGTACCGTGGTCTCGCTGCCCGCCGAGCGGTCGCAGCTGGAGCAGGCCATGCACGTGGCATCCCTATGGCTCGACGAGGTCACGTCGATCTCGGCTCTGACCGCGACCCCGCGGCTGATGAGCCGTCAGGAGTGGGTCGCCGCGAGCATGGCGGTGTGGACCCAGACAGCCGAGCCGGTGGCGACCTCGATCGCGAACTCGCTGACCGACGTGCTGCGCGAGAACGCGCCGGAGGAGATGGACGAGCTGTTCCAGGGCGCATCGCGCATGATGCGCAACGTCGGCGGCACGCTCTTCGCGATGCAGCTCGGCCAGGTGGTCGGGCAACTCTCCAGCGAGGTCGTCTCCGGTGGTGACATCGGCATCCCGCTGCTGGATGACGCTGCGCTCGTGCCGCAGAACGTGAGCGGGTTCGGCGCCGGTCTCGACATCCCGAGCGATCAGGTGCAGCTCTACCTCGCCGTGCGCGAACTCGCGCACGCGCGACTGTTCAGGCACGCGAAGTGGCTGCGGTTGCAGCTGCTGAGTTCGATCACGGAGTTCGCCCGAGGCATCCGGATCGACACCGACAAGCTCGAGGAGCTGGCGTCGGAGTTCGACCCGAACAACCCCGAAGAGCTGCGTCAGGCGATGACCAGCGGTGCGCTGATCCCGCCGAAGTCCGACGAGCAGCTGGCTGCACTGGGCCGGCTCGAGACGATGCTCGCGCTCATCGAGGGCTGGGTCGACGTGGTGACCGCCGAGGCGACGAAGCGGCTGCCCTCGAGCAACGCGATCTCGGAGACGGTGCGTCGTCGGCGCGCGTCTGGCGGGCCCGCGGAGTCCGCCTTCTCGACGCTGGTCGGGCTCGAGCTGCGACCGCGTCGGCTGCGCGAGGCTGCCGCCATGTGGCAGGCGGTGACGGATGCCGTGGGTGCGCAGGCGCGCGACGCGCTGTGGTCGCACCCTGACGTCGTGCCCACCGCCGAGGACATCGATGACCCGGCCGCCCTCGTGGCGCGCCTGCGAGCCGGTGCTCCCGCGCCCGATGACATCGACCAGGCCATCGAGGATCTGCTCAACGACGACACCGCACCACGGCCGCACGAGGAGTAGACACTGTGGACGGATGCCGTCTCACGCGCCTGCATCCGGTCACCATGGCGTCATGGTGTTGAAGCTCGACCCCCGTTACCCGCTGGTGTGGCGCACGCCGACCGCGGTGCAGATCGGCGTCGACCCGTCGCTGGTGGTGCTCGAGCGGGTGTCGAACCTGCAGGAGCGGATGCTGGCCGCCCTCGTCGTCGGCGTCAGCGAACCCGGATTGACGATGATCGCCGATGGTGCCACCGGCGACCGGGACGCGCTGCTGGCCGCACTCGCCCCGGTGCTGGTCGGCGCGGACGGGGCCGCGATCGTGCCGACCGTCGCGGTCTCGGGCAGCGATGAGCTGGTGACCGCCATCACGACCGCGCTGCGCGGCAGTGGACTGAGCGTCGTCCCAGCGCAGGGCGGCGGCGAGCTCGCAGACATCCGACCCGATCTCGCCGTCGTCGCCGATCACTTCGTGCTGCCCCCCGACATGCACGCCTTCTGGCTCCGGCGCGACGTGCCCCACCTCCCGGTCGTGATCGGCGACGCGGCAGTGACCGTCGGCCCGTTCGTCGAGCCCGGCGACGGGCCGTGCCTGCTGTGCCTCGAACTGCACCGCCGTGACGCCGACGGCAGCTGGCCGGCTATCGCCGCGCAATTGCTGGGCCGCCGCAGCCGCGCTGAATCGGCCGTGCTGCTGGCGGAGACTGCGGCGATCGTCGGTCGCGCCGTGCTCGTCCGGCTGGCTGGCGGCCCTGGTGAACCGGTCTCGACGCGGGTCGACGCTGTAAGCGGCTCCCGTTCGCAGCAGCGGTGGCGGACGCATCCCGAGTGCGGATGCCGCGGGGTCGACGCCCTGCTCAGCCCAGACCCGATCAGCCCAGACCCGATCAGCCCAGACCCGATCAGCCCAGAACCGATCAGCCCAGAACCGATCAGCCCAGACCCGGTCAGCCCAGGTCGGCCAGGAACCGGCTGGGCCGACGCTGCCCGCCGCGCCCCCGTTGGCTCGACGCCCAGCTGATCGCGAGCTCGCGTCGTGCCCGGGTGATGCCCACGTAGAGCAGTCGCCGCTCCTCGTCGATCTCGGCCTCGTCCTTGGCGAACTGGATCGGCAGCAGACCCTCGCTGACGCCGACGATGAACACCCGGTCCCATTCCAGCCCCTTCGCGGAGTGCAGCGTGGCGAGGGTGACCGCGGACTGCGTCGGCTCGTGCTGACCGTCGCGCAGATCGAAGAGCTGGTCGACGAAGGCGCGCAGCGTGGTGCCGGCCGGCGCGGCATCCGCCAGCCGCATGATGGTGTCGAGCGACTCCCAGCGGTCGCGCACCGCGCCGAGCAGGTCGGGCGGCTCCTGCGACCAGTCGAGCGAGCGCAGCACATCGCTGACGGCCTTGGTCAGCGACTCCGGCGCCGAGGTGACGGCGGCGGCGCGCAGCATCATCAGCGCCTGGTGCACCTCCTGCAGATCGAAGAACCGGGTGCTGCTGCGCAGCACGAATGGCACACCGCGCGTCCCGAGCGCCGCCTCGAGCGCCTGCGACTGTCCGTTCACCCGGTACAGCACCGCGATCGACTCCGCCGCGACGCCGACGGCGAGCCGCTGCGCGATCGCGTCTGCGACGGCGGCAGCCTCGGCGTCGTCGGAGGCGTACTGCGTCACGGTAGGGGCAGCGGATGCCTCGGCGGCAGCTGCCGTGAGACTCAACGCGCCCGGCCGGTCGCGCATCAGCCGGTTCGCGATCGCGACGATGGCCGCGCTCGACCGGTAGTTGCGCTGCAGACGCAGCACCACGGCATCCGGATGCTCTGCCTGAAAGCGCAGCAGGTAGTCCGAACGCGCCCCCGCGAAGGTGTAGATCGTCTGGCTGGCGTCGCCGACCACGCACACGTCGTCACGGTCGCCGAGCCACAGCGCCAGCAGGTCGTGCTGCAGTGGCGAGACATCCTGATACTCGTCCACGACGAAGAAGCGGTACTGCTCGCGCACCTCCTGGGCGACCCGCGGCTCGGATTCGAGCATGCCCGCCGCCGCCAGCAGCACGTCTTCGAAGTCGATGCGGCGGCGCTCGTCTTTGAGGTTCTCGTACGCCTCCTGCAGCGCGACCATGCGCTGCAGATCCAGCGCAGGCGGCAGCGCCCTGTCCTCGGCCGCGTACTGCTCGATCGACAGACGCGCGGTCTTGCGCCACTCGATCTCGGCGGCCACGTCACGCAGCGTCGGGGTGTCGAGTGTGAGGCGGATGCTGTCGGCCGCCTGCGCGAGCATCCTGCCTTTGCCCTCCATCACCCGCGGCATCGTGCCACCCACGGTCTGCGGCCAGAAGTGGTTCAGCTGGGCGAGCGCCGCGGCGTGGAAGGTGCGTGCGGTGACTCCGGTCGCACCGAGCGCGCGGAGCCGGGACCGCAGTTCGCCCGCCGCCCGGGCCGTGAAGGTGAGCGCGAGCACGCGGCCCGGCGGGTAGACGCCGCTCGCGACACCGTACGCGATGCGGTGCGTGATCGCGCGGGTCTTGCCCGTGCCCGCACCCGCGAGCAGGCACACCGGGCCGAGCAACTGCTGGGCGGCCGCCCGCTGCTGATCGTCGAGGCCGGACAGCAGGGCGTCAACGTCGTTCACGACTGTCCGTCGTCGATCGCCCCGCCGTACCACTCCTCGAGGATCGCTCGCGCGATCGACGTGCGCCCGGGCAGCCTGATCGCCGGCAGCGACGCCGTCAGTTCGTCGCGGGTGAACCAGCGCAGATCCATGATCTCGGTGCCGTCGGGGGTCGGTGAACCCTCGAACGCCGGGTCGACTCTCGCGGTGAATCCCACCATCAGCGAGGCCGGGAACGGCCACGGCTGACTCCCCAGATACACGGGGTCGATCACGGACAGTCCGGACTCTTCGAGCACCTCACGGGCGACGGCGGCCTCGAACGACTCCCCCGGCTCGACGAATCCCGCGAGCAGCGAGTAGCGGTTCGACTCCCACAGCGCGTTCGAGCCCAGGAGCATCCGATCGTTCTCGTCTGTCACCCCGACGATGATGGCGGGGTCGGTGCGCGGGAACACCTCGGTGCCCGAGACCGGATCGCGGCGCACCCACCCGCCCTTCTCGACGATCGTCGGCTGCCCGGAGCGCGGCGAGAAGCCGTGCGACGCGTGCCAGTTGAACAGAGCCAGCGCCTCGGTGAGCATGCCGGCATCCCGGTCGTTGAGGGAAGCTCCCACCGAGCGCAACGTGCCCCACTCCGCCTCGGCGACCTGGGGCTCATCGGTGAACTCCACCGCAACGATCGGCGTGCCCACCGGTTCGGCGGCACTGGCCGACAGCGAGCGCCCGAGGTAGACCCGCAGCGCGTTCTCGGGTACCGCGCTGACCGGCAGCAGCGCCAGCGAGTCCGTTCCCGACAGCAGTGCCGAACCCTGATAGACGGGCAGGATGCGCGTGGCCGGGTCGGCCCACAGCTCGTCGAACAGGTCAGGACGCTCCCGGGCGGCGGCATCCCGGTCGATCTCGAAGCGCGACAGGGGCAGCCTGGAGCGGAATGACGGCTGCATGGGCGACCCCGGTGAAGTGCGTGGCGTGTCTCGAATGCGCGGGTTTGGCGACATACCCTGCAGACATGGCCAGATCTCATCTCACTCTAGCCGCGCTGGCAACCTCCGCCGTGCCCGGCCTCGAGGTAGCGAGTGCCTCCCGGTTCGGTGCCAGCGCGGGAGACTTCGACGCCGCCATCCTCACCGGCACCGACGGTCGTCACTGGATCGTGCGCGCCCCGCGCAACGCCCGCGCCGAGTCAGCGCAGTCGGCCGACCTGGTCGCCCTGCGCGCCCTCAGCGCCGGCGTGCGCACCCGGCTCCCGTTCGCCGTCTCCACCTTCGCCGGGCAGGCGCCACTGGGCAGCACCCGGGCCGTCGTGTATCAGTTCGTGTACGGATCGCGCCTCCCGCTGGCCTCGTACGACCCCGCCGTCGCCACCTCGGTCGGTGCCGCGATCGCCGCGATCCACGCCCTGCCGACGAGCTTCGTCGCCGACTCAGGGCTGCCGGTGCTGACCGCCGGCGAGTGCGCTCGCGCGTGCCAGACCGTCGTCGACCGGGCGACCGCGACCGGCCTGGTGCCCGCCGCCCTGCTCGCCCGCTGGGAGCACGCGATGAGCGACGCGAGGCTGTGGCAGTTCCAGCCGACCGTGATCAACGGGAGCCTCGATGCGGACTCGTTCCTATTCTCCGATACCGGCGTGAGCGGACTGCTCGGATGGCAGGATCTGCGCGTCGGCGACCCGGCGCGCGACCTGCAGTGGCTGCGCGCGAGCGAGGACGAGGCCGTCGTCGAGAGCGCGCTCGGTGCGTACGCGGCCTCGCGCGGTACCGGCGACGTGCAGTTGCAGCAGCGCGCGGCCCTCTACGCCGAACTCGAGGTGGCCAAGTGGCTGCTGCACGGCACCGAGATCCGCAGCACCGAGATCGTCGATGACGCGGTCGAGATGCTCACCGCGCTGGTCGACCGCATCCGCACCGACGTCATGAACCCGATCGGCGCCCAGACGCTGCCGACCTCGACCGTCGACGAGGTGGAGTCGCTGCTGGCCCGCGCCGAGCGCGCCGTCTAGCACCCCTCGGAGGCGTCGCTCGAAACACTGGCGACTCCGCCGCGGGCGGTGCGTAACTCCTGCAGATTTTCCTGCCGCGTGGAGCGACGCTCGTCGTGACGGCACTCCTGCGTCAGACCGGGCAGTTTTCGCAGGAGTTATGAACGTTGACCGGCAGGCATCCGGGAGGTCAGCTGCCGGCCCGCGGCACGATCGCGACCCAGGAACCGCGCCGCTTCGGCTGGATCCGCACGCTGAGCTGCCGACTCCGCGCGAGCACGATCGCGATCGCGACGGCCGCGAGCGCGGGCACCGCCCCCGAGATCACGAGGGCCGTGCGCGGCCCCCAGAACTGAGCGACCGCGCCAATGATCGGCCCGCCGATCGCCTGACCGCCGACGAGCACCATCACCCAGAACGACATGATGCGCCCCCGGATCGTCATGTTCGACGACAGCTGGATCATCGTCTCGGTGGCGGTGCCGAACAGCAGCCGGGTGAACCCCATCGTCACCAGCAAGCCGAGGAACATCACGGTGAACGGCGCGAGCCCGGCCAGCACCACCAGCGCGCCGTAGAGCATCGCGACGAGCACCATGGTGCGCAGCCGCAGCGACGAACGACGCGTGGATGCTACGGCTCCGGCCAGCGCGCCGACTGCGAGCAGCGAGTTGTAGAGTCCGTACCCGGTGGCCCCGGTGCCGTACACGTCGTCGGCCATGGCGGCGAGGATCGCGGGCATCGACATCCCGAACGTGGACATCACAGCCAGCAGCAGCATCGGCCAGACGATGGTCGGCTTGCGCATCATGTAGCGCACCGCCTCGCGGATCTGGCCCCTGCCGCCCGGCGCCCGGGGAGCCCGCAGCAACTCGTGCATGCGCAACCCGAGCAGCAGCGCGACCGCCACCAGGCATCCGATCACGTTGACGCCGATGGCCCAGCCCGATCCGATCGCCACGATCAGCACGCCACTGATCGCCGGACCCAGCAGTGCGCCGAGGTGGAAGATCGACGCGTTGACGCTGATCGCGTTGCGCAGGTGGTGCGGGCCGACCATCTCGCCGACGAACGCCGAGCGCGCTGGGCCGTCGATGCTCTGCAGCACTCCGACGCCGAGGACGAGCGCATACACTGCCCAGAGTTGGGCGTTGCCGGTGATGGCGAGGATCGCCAGCACGAGGTTGAGACCCGCGATCGCCGACTGCGCCGTGATCAGCACTGCTCGTTTGGGCAGCCGGTCGGCGAGCACACCGGCCCACGCGCTCAGCACCAGCGTCGGCAGGAACTGCAGCGCGATGGTCAGGCCGACGAGCGCGACGCTGCCGGTGATCTCGAGCACCAGCCAGTCGACGGCGATGCGCTGCATCCAGCCGGAGGTGTTGACGATCAGCTGCCCGATCGCATAAAGCCGGTAGTTGTGCAGCCGGAGGGCCTGGAAGGTGTCGCGCCAGCGCGGGCGCTGCATCGCGATCGCGATGGGCACGGTGGCGGGGTCGCTGTTCACCGGTGCCGTTGTCATGACCGGTCTACGGTAGGCCACGCGACTCTATGCTGCTAGCCAATGAAGGCTATAAGTCGCATAACGTTGCGTAATGAGGAGGCGCGATGTTCGACCCCATTCTGCTGCGCACGTTCGTCGCGGTCGCCGAGACGCTCAGCTTCACGCAGGCGGGCGCGCGGCTCTCGCTCAGTCAACCGACGGTCAGTCAGCACATCCGCAAGCTCGAGCAGGCCGCGGGACGCCAACTCGTGCTGCGGGATACCCGCGACGTCGCCCTGACCGACAACGGCGAGGCGATGCTCGGGTTCGCGCGGTCGATCCTCGCGGCGCACGATCAGGCATCCAGCTATTTCACCGGCTCGGCAATGCGCGGACGCCTGCGGTTCGGGTCGGCCGACGACCTGGCGCTGACGCAACTGCCCGGCATCCTGCGCGACTTCCGGCAGCTGTATCCGCGCATCAACCTCGAACTGACGGTCAGCCAGAGCCCGGCGCTGCTCAAGCGGCTGCAGGCCGGTGCACTCGACCTGGTGTTCATCAAGGAGGACCCGGGCACCGGCACCGGCCGGCTGGTGCGGCGCGACCGGATGGTGTGGGTCGGTCACCGTGCGCTCACGCTCGAACCCGGGCAGCCGGTGCCGCTGATCACCTACCCGGCGCCGTCGCTGAGCCGCACCTACGCGATCGACGCGCTGGAGGCGATCGGCCGCACCTGGCGGGTGACCTGCAACGTGAAAGAGGTCAACGGGGTGCTCGCGGCGGCACGGGCCGGCATCGGCATCGCGGTGCTCGCCCAGTCGCTCATCCCGGCCGATCTGGTGCAGCTGCCCGCCGGCTTCGGCCTGCCTGCCCTCGGTGACGTCGACTTCACCCTGGTCGGCAATCCGCTCGCGGCCAGGGAGCCGGTCGAGGCGCTGATCACGGCGATTCTCGATCGCCCCGGCGCGTGAGCATCATCCGTCGAGGTAGTCGAGCAGATTCACGAACGGCTCTGGGGGGATGCTCACCGCACCCGCGTAGGGATGGTCCAGGCTCGCCGTCGTGTAGATCACCAGCGCGACGAACACCGCGATGATGCCCGACATGATCAGATGGATGCGCAGGCTCTTGGCCTCCACCAGCGAGATCATCAGCGCATTCAGCAGCGCTCCGACGGCCAGCACCGCCCACAGCAGGGGCGGCAGCGCGAGTTTGACCTCATCGAGCCGGGCCCGTCGCGCGGCGACGAACTCGTTGAACGAACCGACGGTCTGCGAGTGGAACACCTGCTGCCCGGCCGTGGCGGGTTCGAACGCGAACAGGAGGTTGCGCAGCGCGTCGACGTGCGGGCTGCCCTCGTCGGGGATCACGTCGTCGATCATCAGCGGCCAGTCCACCCTGATCACGTCCTCGACGTAGCGGCGCAACTCCGCGGTGAGGTCGTCGGCGAGCGAACCCGGATAGGCCGCGACATCCCGCGCCAGCACGCCGATGGTGGCAGCCTCCTCGAGCACGATGGAGTTCACGCGCTGAAAGTTCTCGTATACCGACACCGCGATCAGCGCGAGCACGACGCCGAACAGGATGCCGTAGGACTGCATCGCGTAGCCCAGCACCCGGTCCCAGTCCGCGTGGGTCGCCGACATCCGGCTCACCCACGGGCGCACCAACAGCAGCACCCCCACCGAGACGCCGACCGCGAGCAGCACGAACGTCGGCAGCGAGAACCACATCGGCGCCTCGTAGAAGAACCACTCCACGGGCCTCACGATAGCGCGAGAGCACGCTCGAGCTAGCGCGAGACCGTCTCAACCGGTGACGTCGCTGCGCCCGAGTTCATCGGGCGACCCGCGATCAGTGATTGCGGCTACGCAGCATCCAGATCAGCCTGCCCAGGAGTCCGCCGGAACCCGGACGCCCGCGCTCGTACCTGCGGTTGTAGCCGTCGCCGTGTCCATAGCCGCGCCCGTACCCGTCGCCGTGTCCGTAGCGGTCGCCGTGTCCACCGCCGTACCCGTACCCCTCGCCGTGTCCATAGCCGCGCCCGTGCCCGTCGCCGTGCCCGCCGCCGTGCCCGTATCCGCCGGATCTCCCGTGATTTCCCATCGCATTCTCGTTTCATCCTGAGCCCGCCCGCGTGCATTCCGGCAGTGGGTTTGGACGAGTGTCCCGGCTTCTGTCCGCACTGTACGGCGTCTTCCTGAGTGTGCAGCGCGCTCGAGGGAACTCTCGGGTGCCACTCAGCTCACTGTCAGCGCACGCTGCCACCGCTGCAGCAGTTCGGCCTCGCCGAACAGCCGCTCCGGCCGGATGACGGCGTCGTCGGCCACGAAGTAGAACAGCGCGTCGACGCGGTCGGGGTCGATGCCCCGCCATCGCGCGTATGCGAGCCGGTAGAGCGCGAGCTGCAGCTGCCGCTCCTCGAGATCCTTCGCGTCCGACGGCGCCTTGCCGGTCTTCCAGTCGACGATCTCGAAGCGGTCGCCGTCCTGGTACACCGCATCGATCTTGCAGATCACGATCCGGCCCGCGAACGGCAGGTGGACCTCGCGCTCGACATCCACCGGCCGCCGGGTAGCCCACGGCGAACGCTCGAAGGTGGCCTGCAGCTCGGCGAGCCGTTCCGCATCGACGGAGTCGTCGGCATCCGTCTCGTCGGGCAGGGCGTCCAGGTCTTCGCCGCCCGGGCCGGATCGCAGCTCCACCCAGGCGTGGAACAGGGTGCCCAGCTGCGTCGCGCGGTATGGCTTCTCGGGCATCGGCCGACGCAGGGATGCCGCGACCGCGGCCGGGTCGGTCACGTACTCCTTGAACCGGGATGCCGGCACTCGCGCCGGCAGCGGAACCAACGCGTCCGCGCCCAGTCGCCGCCTGCGCTCCTCCAGCAGCAGCTCGACGTCCCGCGCCCACGGGCCGAGGATCGCCGGGCTCGCGGCGCGCACGGCACGAGCAGCCTCCTCGACCGCGGGGCGTCGGTGCCCGAGCGGGTCCATCGGCCACACCATCCGCTCCAAGTCGTCGCCGAGCGGGTTGTCCGCGTGCTCACTGGCCGGGGGCAGTTCGGGGACCACGCCGGCCGCGGCGAGTTCGAGCAGGAACAGGCTGGGCTCGCGCGGTCTGGTCTGCGTCGCCCAGAACGACCCGGACAGCAGCAGCCCGTGCCGCGCGCGGGTCACGGCGACGTAGGCGAGCCGGCGCTCCTCGGCGAGCAGGTGGGCGCGCACGTCGGTGCTGAACCGCTTCTGCTCGTCGACGAGCTCTTTGCGGGTGGTCGCCGACCGCCAGCCGAAGACCGGCAGCTGCGCGGCATCCCCCCGGAAGTCCCACGGCAGCGTCCCGAAGCTCAGCCACCCCTGGAAGCCGCCCTCCACCGGGCGCCCGGGCAGCTCGTCCGTCACGAGCCGCGGCACGACGACGTGATCCCACTCCAGCCCCTTGGCACCGTGGATGGTCAGCACCTGCACGGTGCCCGGCTCCGGATCCTCCGGACGCGGCGACAGGTCTTCGCGCTGCTCCGCCTCGCGCAGCCACGACAGAAAGCCGCCGAGCGTCGCGGTCTCCTCGATGGCGAGGTAGCCGTCGATCGCGTCGAGGAACGCCTCGATCGTGGAGGTCCCGAGCACCCGGTACTCGTTGGCGGCCACCTCGATGTCGAGCCGCAGTTCGTTCACCGTGAACGCGACGAGATCGGGCAGGTCGAGGCCAGCCCGCGAGCGCAGGGTCGCGATCACCCGCGCGGCATCGCGCAGCCGCGCCAGCCCGGCCGCACTGAAGCCCCCGAGCTGGCTGTGCCCGTCTTTGGCGGTGCCGAGAAAGTCGAGCGCGTCGACGATCGAGCCGCCCTCGCCCTCGGCGACCGATGCGCGCAGCGCCTCTTTCAGTTCGTCGTCGTACGAGCGCTGTGCGTAGTCGCGATCGCGCAGCCAGGAGGCGAGTCGGCGCAGCTGCCAGAGGTCCTGCACTCCGATGCGCCACCGCGAGCCGGCCAGGAGCCGGATCAGCTCGAGCCCGCCGGCCGGGTCGTGGACGACCGTGAGCGCGCTGACCAGGTCGGCGATCTCGGGCTCGGCGAGCAGCCCGCCGATGCCGAGCACGTGGAACGGGATGTCGTGGTTGCGCAGCGCCTGGAGGAAGAATCGCTGCGTCTTGCGAGTGCGGAAGAGCATCGCGGCCGACGGCGGGGTGCCGGGCACCGCGAGCTTGGCCTTCAGCCAGCGCGCCGTGGCATCCGCCTCGTCCTCGACCGTCTCGGGGAAGGCGAGGTCCACCGGCAGCGCACTCGCGCGGGGTGCCGGCTGCAGTCGCGCCACCCCGCCGCTGCCCGCCACCAGCGTGTCCGCCGCCTGGAGAATCTCGGTGCCGTTGCGCCAACTGGTCGACAGGGTGAACCGATCCCGGGAGCCGAATGCGGCCGCGAACTCCTCCAGGTTGCTCGCGCTCGCCCCGCGCCAGCCGTAGATGGACTGGTTGGGGTCGCCGACCGCCATCACCGGATGCCCCGCGAACAGCTGCGCGAGCAGGCGGGTCTGCACCACCGAGGTGTCTTGGTACTCATCCAGCAGCACCACCCGGTAGCGGTCGCGCTCGGTGGCCGCGACCTCCGGCCGCCTGGCGAGGATGCTCAGGGCGAGCGAGACCTGGTCGGAGTACTCCACCAGCCCACGCGCGAGCTTGGCACCCTCGTACGCGGCAGCGAGATCGACCAGCACCTCGAGCGACCCGACGCCCGACGCCCAGCGGTCGACCTGCTCGTAGGTGCCTGGACCGCCGGGCGGGAGTGCCGCCGTCGCCGCGAAGTCGCGAGCGAATGCGCGGACGGCCTCGGCATCCGCCAGGTTCTCGACCAGCGCGCGCGACAGCGACAGCACCGCACGGATGACCGAGTCGAGGTTTCTGTCGAGGTCGGCGAGGCGGCCGTCCGCGCTGCGGATGACCGTGGTGCGCGCCAGCTGCCAGGCCGCCGCGTCGCCGAGCACCGAGCCGTCACCCTCGCGCCCGAGCACCACGGCGTTGTCGCGGTAGAGCGCGTTCGCGTAGGAGTTGTAGGTGGCCACCGTCGGTGCCTCGAACGGGTCGTGGCCGGTCAGCAGGCCGGCGGCCGCGAGGCCCTCGATGCGCGCCGTGATGCGCTGCGCGAGCTCGCCGGCGGCCTTGCGGGTGAAGGTGAGCCCGAGAATCTGCGCGAGCTCGACGTGCCTGTTCGCCAGCAGCCACAGCACGCGGCCGGCCATCGTCTCGGTCTTGCCGCTGCCGGCCCCCGCGATCACCAGCGATGGCGCGCCCGGGTCGGCCTCGATGACGGCGACCTGCTCGGGGGTGGGGCGCGGCTTGCCGAGCGCGTCCGCGATCTGCACCGCGCTAATCACTGGACACCGCCCGCACCCGGTGCAGCCGCAGCCGCGACACGTCGCCGAGGCCGAAGACCGGCAGCTCGATCGCTCCGGCGAACTCGGCGGCTGCAATGAGCATGGATGCTTCGCGCACCCGATCCCGAAACTCCTCCAGCTGCTCGGCGCTCATCGCGCGCTGCACGCCCTCCCGGTAGAGCCTGTCACCCAGGCCCTGCTTGATGTACAGCAGCTTGGCCCCGCCCGGCCTGTGCTCGCCGTGCGCGGCCAGCGCGTCGTTCAGGATGCCCTCGGCATACGCGAGCTGGTATGCCGCGAGCTGCGGATGCGCATCGATCACCGACTGGCTCGTCACCGGAGTGCCGGTCTTGAGGTCGACGATCACCACCGAGCCGTCGACCGAACGCTCCACCCGGTCGATCGAACCCTTCAGCAGCGCCCGGTCGACGACGAGCTCGAACCGGCTCTCCGCGCCGACCAGGGTCTTGCCGTCGCGACCGAAATCGACGAGGTACTCGGCGAGCGCGTTCGCGAACCCGCGCATGATGCGCCGCTGGCGCGAGGCGAGCCACGGCGCCTCGAAGACCAGCTCGTCGAAGCGCGACTCGATCGCCGCCCACAGCGCCTCCGGCGTCGGCTCGGTCGCGGTCTCCATCGCCGCGTGCACGATGGTGCCGATGTTGGCGTAGATTCCGCTCTCGCTGCCCGCGACGCGCTCGAGAAACCAGTCGAGTGGGCTGTCGACGAGCTTCTCGATCGCCGACGGTGAGACCGGGATCGTGTCCTCACCCTCGAACAGCGGCCCCGCGGTGGAGGGTTCGAGCAGCCCGTGCCAGTCGTCCGGGTCGGCGCCGGGCAACTGCTCGACCGCCAGCGCCGCGAGCGTCGCCGCCGCGGCGGCCCGGTCGGAGCCGTGCACGAGATCGCGACGCAATTGCCCCACGACGCCGCGCAGCGAGAGGGGCTTCACCTGCGCGCTCGGCAGCACCGGGATGTTCGGTGGCAGCAGTCCCAGGAACGCGCTCGGCGCCTCGTCGTCGTTCGCGACCGCGGCCAGCACGACGCGGGACCGGGCTCGCGAGACCGCGAGTGCGAACATGCGCAGCTCGTCGTACAGCACCTGCTTGCGCTCATCGACCGTCGAGGTGTCCACGCCCGTCACGACCCGGACGAGCTCGTGCGGCGCGAGCAGCGAACCCCGCAGCCGGAGGTTCGGCCAGGCGCCGTCCTGCAGCGCGGCGATCACGACCGTGTCGAACTCGAGGCCGAGCGTGCCGGACGGGGTGGTGACCAGCACCGCATCCTCACTGGACTGCGGCGACAGTGTGTCCTCGGGCACCTCGGCGTCGAGCAGCGCGTCGAGGAACAGGCCCGGCGCATCGCCGGGCCGACGTTCGGCGAACCGCTTGGCCGCGGTGAAGAGCGCGACGATGCCGTCGAGGTTGCGGTTGGCCTCGGTCGCGGTGACACCGCTGCCGAGCGCCTGCTCCCGCCAGCGCCGCGCGAGTCCGCTGCCCTCCCACGCCAGCCACAGCAGCTCCTCGATGGAACCATCGCTGGCCGCCAGCGCCGCCAGCGTCTCGGCGAGCCGCTGCGCCTGCCGCCCGACGCGATGGTCGATCGTCACGAACCGTCCGGGTGCCGACAGGCCTTCCACGAGCAGGTCGTCGGCCGGGCGAGTGCCGCCACCGGCCACCTCCTCGGCCCGCAGCGCGATGCGCAGCCGCCGCAGCGCCAGCCGGTCCAGCCCGCCGAACGGGCCGAGCAGCAGTTCGGTGGCCGACTCGGCCGTCAGCGGCGAGCGCCCGATCCCGACATCGACGAGGGTCAGCAGCGCACGGGCGGCGTGGTCGTCGCGCAGCGCCGTGCCGCCGACCAGCGAGCGCGTCGGCACCTCGGCGTGGGCGAGCGCGCGCGACACGACCGGGATGCTCGCCCCGCTCCGCACCACCACCGCGAGGTCGCCCCACGGCACGCCGCGCTCGAGGTGCGCCTCGCGCAGCTCTCGGGCGATGGCCGCCCACTGCCGGGCGGGACTGGTCGCCTCGATGCGCGCCAGCGGACGATCGGATGCCGCCACCCCCGCCCGCGCGGCGCGCTGCTTCCCGGCCGCGGCCGCGCCGATGCGCTCGGTGATCGCGGCGGTGAGCGCCCGCAACTGAAGCCCCTGCCGGTGCGCGGTGCTCAGAACCAGGGTCTGCGTCGGACGACCGAGCACGGTGCCGAGTCGCCCGAGCGCGTCGGGCTCGCCGCCGCGGAAGGCGTTGGCCGCGACATCCGGATCCCCGAGCGCGATCACCGCGACCCCGCGGTCCGCGAGAGCGCGCAGCAGCTGCAGGGTGGACTCGGTGGCCTCCTGCAGGTCATCGACGAGCACCAGCCGCAGCTTCGCGATGCGCTCACCGGGGGCATCCGACCCGATCGCGGCGACGGCGTAGCGCACCAGCTCGGCGAGGTCGAAGCGGGTCTCGGAGGTGTACGAGCTCACCTCCTGGTACTCCCGCATCACGTCGGCGGCCGCGGCCCACTCGGGTCTGCCGAGCGTCCGCAGCCGACCCGGCGTGACGTCGTACTCGGTTGCGCGCATCATCAGCTCGCGCAACTCAGTGCGGAACCTGCGCAGCCGCCGTACCTCAGGTGCCAGGAACTCGGGCCAGGCCGGTCCGGTGCCCTCGGCGAGGTGACCCTCCAGCAGCGCGGCGAGGTCGGCGTCCTGCTCACCCCCGGTGATGAGGCGCGGCGGCGGCGCACCGGCGACCCGCGCGGCCTCGCGCACCACCTCGAACGCCAGCGAGTTCACGGTGCGCGCCATCGGCCCCGCCGTCGGCATCTCCAGCCTCAGCGCGATGCGGTCGCGCAGCCGGGTCGCCGTCGCACGAGCGGTGGTGAGCACGAGCACCTCGTCGGTGCCCCAGCCGCGCGTGCGCACCCGGTCGGCGACCACCTCGACCAGCGTTGTGGTCTTGCCGGTGCCCGGTGCGCCGATCACGGCGGCGGATGTTCCATTCCCCAGCCCCACGACGGCGCGCTGTGACTCGTCGAGCTCGTGGGGCTGCGCGTGGGTGCGCTCCGGCGGCTCGGGTCGGAAGCCGGAGATGCGCACGCGTGCCAGGGTAGTGCGGGCCGACGACAGCCTGCGCTCAGTACTTTCAGTGTGCGCGCCGCGTGCGCTCAACGCGAACGCGGGGCCGGGCATCCCGGCCGCTGTCGTACTCTTGCACCGTGGACATTCGCATCGGCATCACCAACTCCCCCCGCGAGATCGCCTTCGAATCGAGCCAGACCGCGGCGCAGGTGCAGAAGACCGTGACCGACGCGCTGAACGCGGATGCGAGATTCATCACCCTCGCCGATGACAAGGGCAAGCTCTACATCGTCCCCACCGCATCGCTGGGCTACGTCGAGGTCGGCTCCGAGGAGTCGCGTCGCGTCGGATTCGTCGCCTGAGATGGAACTGCTGTTCGTGCTCGTGATCGCAGCCGCGATCGGGCTCGGGCTGCGCTACCTCCTTCCGAAGCGCACCACGCACGGTCTGCTACTGCTGCCGGCCATCGCCGCCGCCGTCTCGAGCGTGGTGTGGGTCGCGCTGCTGTGGCTGGGGCTGACCTTCGACGGCACCTGGATCTGGGTCGCGAGCCTGGCCGCCGGCGGCATCGCCGCGCTGGTCGCGGGCTTGGTGATACCCGGGCGGCGGATCGCCGCAGACGCCCGCCTGCTCACGCAGCTCTCAGGCGGTAAGGCCTAGAGCATCCATTCGTCGCGTGTGCGCGGCGATCAGCTCGGTGAACACGGGCTCGATGCGAGCCTCATCGGAGACGTGGTTCGGCCCGAAGTGCAGCGCCGCCCGCGCAACCAGCATGGTGTCGCCCACCAGCCGCCTGCCCCACATCGCCAGCCTCGACGCCAGCCGCGGGTTCGCCTCGATCGCCGCCTCCAGTTCGGCGGCGAGCAGGCTCTCACCACTCTCCCCGCTGTAGATCGCGGCGACGCGCGCGGCGTCGTTCTCGGGCAGCCCGTTGGCGAGCTTGACGAAGAAGTCGTTGAGGAACCCGGTGGTCAGGTAGCAGGTGATCAGCGTCTCGTACCAGTCTGCGCCGTGCGTCTCGCGCTCGAACGTGTCCACGGCTCTCGCATAGGGTTCCATCGCCTCGGCGGCAGTGCTGCCCGCACGCACGATCTCCGCGATCAGGGCGCGGTGGCGGGCGAGGGTGAGCTCGGCGGCACGACCGATGGATGCCTTGGCCGCGACCGACGGCGCGGTCGAGATCGCCCGCGACAGGTTCTCGAACAGCGTCAGCTCGACGTAGGCGGCGCGCCCCAGGAACTCGATCAGCGGAGGCGCGAACTCGTGCAGGTCGACCCGCGTCGTGGCCCGCTCGTCGGTTCGTGACCTCAACCGGGGCACCTCGATACGCCTCGAAGTCGAGCGCCTGGTCAAGCGCTGGAACCATGCGGCCACGCCCCAAGCTTATAGACTGGCTGAGCCCGCCAATCGAAGGCGCGGGCCGCGCGCCTGGGGAAGCAAGGGCGCGATCTCTTCTTCCGACAGGTATCCACACGTGACTTTCGCAGAACTCGGCGTCGACCAGGACATGGTCGACGCCCTCGCCACCAAGGGCATCGTCGAGCCCTTCCCGATCCAGACCCAGACCATCCCGCTCGGGCTCGGCGGACAGGACATCATCGGCCAGGCCAAGACCGGCACCGGCAAGACCCTCGGCTTCGGCCTGCCGCTGCTGCAGGCACTGGGCACCGATCCGCAACCGGGGGTGAAGGCACTCGTGGTCGTCCCGACCCGCGAGCTGTGCGTGCAGGTGGCTGACGACCTCGTGCTCGCCGCCACCAACCGGGGCACGCGCGTCGCCGCGATCTACGGCGGCAAGGCGTACGAGGGCCAGGTCGACGAGCTGAAGGCCGGCGCGCAGGTCGTCGTCGGCACGCCCGGACGGCTGCTCGACCTCGCATCGCAGCGGCTGCTGTCGCTCAAGGACGTTCGGGTGATGGTGCTCGACGAGGCCGACAAGATGCTCGACCTCGGCTTCCTCGCCGACATCGAGAAGCTGTTCGCACAGACTCCACCGACCCGTCACACCATGCTGTTCTCGGCGACGATGCCCGGCCCGATCGTCGCGCTGGCCCGGCGTTTCATGAACCGGCCCATCCACATCCGCGCCACCGACCCCGACGAGGGGCTCACCCAGGCCAACATCAAGCACATCGTCTACCGGGCGCACAACCTCGACAAGGACGAGATCATCGCGCGCATCCTGCAGGCCGACGGCCGCGGCAAGACCGTCGTCTTCACCCGCACCAAGCGCGCAGCAGCCAAGCTCGTCGAGGAACTCAACGATCGCGGCTTCAACGCCGCCGCGGTGCACGGCGACCTCAACCAGGAGCAGCGCGAGCGCGCGATGGCCGCCTTCAAGGCCGGCAAGAAAGACATCCTGATCGCCACGGATGTCGCCGCTCGCGGCATCGACGTCAACGACGTCACGCACGTCATCAATCACACCGTGCCCGACGATCACGACACGTACCTGCACCGCGCCGGCCGCACCGGGCGCGCCGGCAAGACCGGTATCGCGGTCACCTTCGTCGACTGGGACGACATGCACAAGTGGGCGCTCATCAACCGCGCGCTCGACATGGGCATCCCCGAACCGACCGAGACCTACTCCTCGAGCCCTCACCTGTTCACCGAGCTCGACATCCCGGCCGGCACGAAGGGGCGACTGCCCGGCACGCACGGGCCGAGCACTGCCCGCGCGCCTCGCGAGCGAACGCGCACGCAGACCACCGAAGCCGCGCCCGCTCGCTCCGAGGGAGGTGGCGCGCACGACGGCACCGGCCCGCGGCGCCGTCGTCGTCGCACCCGCCGGCCGAGCACCGGCAGCAGCCCGGCGGCGTAGGGCGGCTCGGCTTCCGCCCCGGCGGGAGATCCGGGTACGCGGCGCGGAGCGCCCGCCGGGCGATCGCTGCCGCCGCCGCGAGGGCGATCGCTGCCCCCGCCGCGAGGGCGATTGCGCCCGCCGTCCTCTGTCTCGCTTGACGGCAGTTCGGGGCATCGCCAAGCTAGAAACCGGGAGGTCCCATGATCAGTCACCGTACCTTCACCGTCGCCTCGTTCGCCGTGCTGGTGCTTGCAGGATGCGCCGGCACCCCCGCCGGTCCCGACCCTGACGCCACTGATCCCCGACCTCCGGGCGTCACCGACGAGGAGGACTGCGCAGTCGGCACCTGGTCACTTGACGTGCCTGCATACGCCGCCGAGTCCGAGGCGTACGTCATCGCGCTAGGCGTTCCGATCGAGGGTTTCGCGATGTCCGGAGGCGGCAAGCTGACCTTCACTCCCGATGGACTAGTCTCGGCCGATGTCGGTCTGCGCACGAGCGGCACGATCGTCGCAGGCGACCAGCGCGTCCCCGTCGACGTGCCCTCGACCTACAGCGCCACGGGTGACTGGAGTCGCACCGGCGACGAGAGTCTTCAGTTCGACAACTGGGCCAAGGTCGTTGAGGACGAAGGCGTTCCTCCCGACGTCGATCTGCCCGCCCTCGATGTCACACAGTTGACCGATGTCGAGGCGCAGTGCAGCGCCGACTCCCTTTACCTCGCTGGCCCCGGAGCGCCGATCGGCGCTCTCTGGACGCGATAGGTGTTCAACCGCGGAACGGCGCCGAGCCGGTGCCGCGGGCGAGCAGCGCCTCGAGCACCGCGGGCTCGGTGGTGTTCTCGGCCAACCGGTTCGGCTTGCCCTCGCCGTGGTAGTCGCTGGAGCCGGTGACCGCGAGCCCGTGGCGCTGCGCCAGTTCGAGCAGCCGCACCTTGCCCTCGACCGAGTTGTCGCGGTGGTGCACCTCCAGGCCGAACAGCCCCTCGTCCGCCAGCTCGCGGATGATCGTGTCGTCCATCGGGCGATACCGGCCGTGGGTGGCAGGATGCGCCAGCACCGGCACCCCGCCGGCCGCGACGATCATCCGCACCCCCTCGAGCGGGGACGGTGCGTAGTACTTCTCGTAGTAGCCGCCACGCCAGTGCAGGATCGACTCGAACGCGGCACTCCGGTTCGCCACGTGGCCCTTGCGCACCAGCGCGTCGGCGATGTGCGGGCGGCCGATGGTGGAGCCGTCCTGCGACTCGGCGAGCACGTCGTCCCAGGTGAGGTCGTAGTCGGCGGCGATCCGTTCGACGATGCGCTCGGCCCGGTGCAGTCGGCCGTCGCGGATGCGCGCGGTCTCGGCGACGATCTCCGCGTTGCCCGGATCGAACAGGTACGCGAGCATGTGCACGCTCGCCGGGCCGTAGTTCGTGCTCAGCTCCATGCCAGGGATGACGGTCAGCCCGGTGCCCTCGGCGGCGGCGAACGCCTCCTGCCAGCCCGCGGTCGAGTCGTGATCCGTGACCGCGACCGTGCCGAGACCCTCGTCGATCGCGGAGCGGATGAGTTGCGTGGGCGTCTGAGTCCCATCTGACACGGCGCTGTGCGTGTGCAGATCGATCGGGCCAGGCATCCTGCAATGCTAGATGCCATGGGACGCATCCTCGGCGCAGTCGTACTCGTTCTCGCCGCGGTCGCCCTGCTCATCGTGGCCTGGCCGCAGCTATTCTCACTGGCGACGGCACCCGGAGTCGCGCAGACCGTCTCGCTGCGCGGGCTGACGGCAGCGGTCGGGCTCATCGTCGTCATCGCCCTGACTCTGCTGGCGCTGCTGGCCCCGGTCGCACGGCGTTTCGCTGCGTCGCTCGCGGTGGTCATGCTGGCGTTCAGCGCCATCAACGTGCTCGTGCTGTCCACCCGGGGCTTCGGGCAGGAGGGGTTCGAGTCCGCCACCGCCAACGACATCACCGTGCTGACCTGGAACACCCTCGGTGACGCACCGCCCCCCGACGTGATCGCCCAGCTCGCGATCGACACCGGCGCCGAGGTGATCGCGCTGCCGGAGACCACCCGGCCGGTCGCCGCGCAGGTCGCGCAACTGCTCACCGAGGCCGGTCAGCCGATGGAGTCGTTCACGGTCGCCTACGACGAGATCTCGCCGGCTCGATCCACCTCCCTGCTGATCAGCACCGAACTCGGGCAGTACACCGTGGATGAGACCGTGCCGACCACGACGACTCTTCCGTCGACGGTGGCGACCCCGGTCGACGGGAACGGACCGGCGATCGTGGCCGTGCACGCCGTCGCACCGATCCCCGGCGAGTTCGAGAACTGGCGCGCCGACCTGGACTGGCTCGCCGCAGCGTGCGCGGGCGGCAACGTGATCATGGCGGGCGACTTCAACTCGACGCTCGACCACTACGCGGGACTCGGTACGACCAGCGGGGCACTGGGCGACTGCCGCGATGCGGCCCAGGCCACCGGCAACGGAGCGGTCGGCACCTGGCCCACCGCGCTGCCGGCGCTGCTCGGCTCCCCGATCGACCGGATCATGGCGACGCCGAACTGGCGCGTCTCCGGGATGCGCGTCGTGCAATCGCACGACGGCTACGGCAGTGACCACCGCCCGGTGCTCGCGCAGCTGACGCCCGCGGGATGACCCGGCCCCAAGCATCCCGCCGCCTGTTCATCATTCAGGAGTTCGTGGTGCTGGTGGGGTCCGAGAGCACCAGCGGGAGCACAACTGCCTCATCAGCAACACCAACACCATGAACTCCTGAATGATGAACGCGGGTGACAATGGAGCATGGCCGAGTCCGACGCTTTCCCAGCCACCACCAACCGTTCGACGCTGCCGCAATCGGACCGTTTCACCGAGTACATCGGCTCGAACTGGGCGGAGGCCGACGCGCCGTTGCCGCCGCTGCGTGAGCACGCGGTGTACGCGGCGGCCCGCCGGGAGCGCATCTCGAGCATGTACCCCGGCACGCGGCTGATCCTTCCCGCCGGCGACCTCAAGACCCGCTCGAACGACACCGAGTACCCCTACCGGGCACACTCGGCATTCGCGCATCTCACCGGTTGGGGCAGCGACACCGTCGCCGGGAGCGTTCTGGTGCTTGAACCGAGCGCGCAGGGCCACGACGCCGTGCTGTACTTCCGCGAGAGCGCGCCGCGCGGCACGTCCGAGTTCTACGCCAACCCGACCATCGGCGAGTTCTGGCAGGGCCCGCGGCCGTCGCTGGCCCACGTCGCGGCCGACCTCGGTCTGGTCACGCGTGGGCTGTCCGAGTTCGCGGCCGTGCTCGATGCGACGAGTGCGCCCACGCCGCCGGTTCCGGGCGACTCGCCAGAATCGGTCGGCCGTGCGATGGGGACGACGACTCTCCTCATCCGCGACGCCGACCGCGAACTCACCGACCAGATCGACGGGCGCAGGCTGCTGGCCGCCGACGTCGAGTCACTGACGACCGACGGCGACGACGAGCTCGCGCGCGACCTGAGCGAACTGCGACTGACGAAGGATGCCTTCGAGGTCGCGCAGCTGCGTGCCGCGATCGCCGCTACGAGGCAGGGTTTCGATGACGTGATCGCCGACCTCCCCGACGTGATCGCGCACCCCCGCGGCGAGCGCATCGTCGAGGGCACCTTCAACCGGCGCGCGCGCGCCGACGGCAACACGGTCGGCTACGACACGATCGCAGCCTCCGGTCCGCACGCGTGCATCCTGCACTGGACCCGCAATGACGGGCCCGTGGTACCCGGCGACCTCATCCTCATCGACGCCGGTGTCGAGGTCGACAGCTACTACACCGCAGACATCACGCGCACGCTGCCCGTGAACGGCAGGTTCACCGAGGTGCAGCGGCGGGTGTACGAGGCGGTGCTGGAGGCGGCGGATGCGGCGTTCGCGGCCGTGCGCCCAGGCATCCGATTCCGTGACGTGCACGCCGCAGCGATGGGGGTGATCGCGGCGAGAACCGCCGAGTGGGGGCTGCTGCCCGTCAGCGCCGACGAGTCACTGGCGCCGGATGGCCAGTATCACCGCCGCTACATGGTGCACGGGACGAGCCACCACCTGGGGCTCGACGTGCATGACTGCGGTCAGGCGCGACGCGAGTTCTATGCCGACGGCATCGTCGAACCCGGGATGGTGTTCACGATCGAGCCCGGGCTGTACTTTCGCAGCGACGACCTGACTGTACCCGAGGAGTACCGCGGCATCGGGGTACGGATCGAGGACGACATCCTCGTCACGGAGTCGGGTGCCGAGAACCTGTCGATCGCGATCCCCCGCACCGCGGACGAGGTGGAGGCGTGGCTGGGTCGGTGAGGCAGCGCGTCCATCGCTCCGATGAGGGTGGTCATCTGTAGCCTCATCGCATGCCCCAAAACGCTCGCGTAGTGCAACTCCCAAGTGCCGCCTTCCGTATCGAGCAGGCCGACAACTTGTCCTTCATGCGATCGCTCCCGAACGAGAGCGTGCAGCTTGTGGTGACCTCTCCGCCGTATAACATCGGCAAGTCCTATGAGACGCGCGAGGATATGGACACCTACCTTTCTCAGCAAGCGAAGACGATTGCTGAGGCAGTTCGGGTTCTCAAGCCACAAGGGTCGATCGCCTGGCAGGTGGGAAACCACATCGCGACGACCGGCGAAGTCATTCCGCTTGACGCTGTTCTCTATCCGTTGTTCAAAAATCACGACCTGAAGCTTCGTAACCGAATCATCTGGCACTTCGAGCATGGCCTTCACTCACGAAAGCGGCTGTCAGGACGACACGAAACAATCTTGTGGTTCACCAAATCCGATGAGTACGTCTTCAACCTTGATCCGATTCGGGTGCCGTCGAAGTATCCATTGAAGAAGCACTTCAAGGGGCCGAACAAGGGGCAGCTGTCCGGAAACCCCCTTGGTAAGAATCCATCAGACGTGTGGGTCATTCCGAACGTCAAGGCAAACCATCCAGAGAAGACCTCTCACCCGGCCCAATTTCCGGTAGAGCTCGTCGAGCGCTTGGTGCTCGCCTTGTCCAACGCGGGAGATCAGGTACTCGACCCGTATCTCGGGTCTGGCACCTCGGTGATCGCAGCCCTGCGTCAGGATCGAATCGGACTGGGATGCGACGTTATGCAACCGTATGTCGACCTCGCTCTGTCGCGGGTTCGTCAACACTACGAGGGCTCATTGCGGGTTCGGGAGATGGGGAAACCTGTCTGGAATCCAGCACTTCCCGGTGGCGGGCACCGATGAGGATCGGTGCGCTGTACTCGCACCTCAGCGGATACGAATGGCTCTTGCATCACAAGCGAGAACTCTGGCAGGAGATTGAGAACGTCGTCGGGAGTATTGATGCGTCGCAGTTTCTCACAAAGGAGAGCAAGGAAGAGCGGAAGCTGGGAAAGCTCCTCTACTCGCCGAGCGCGCTGAACGCCGAGTTCAAGACACAATTCTCATCCGTTGGATGGAGGGAGAGCAGGGTTTCTTACTACGTCACAGCCGACATTGCGGTAGCACGTACCACGATCGGTGAAACCCCTCGGCGTCAACGCGAAATCATCGAAGGCGAAGGGTCGGAGGCGATCCCCTCATACAACCAAACAGACTTCCTCAAAGATCGCGTGGCAATCGAGGTGCAGTTCGGCAAGTACGCGTTCGTCGCCTACGACCTCTTCGTCAAGCACATGGCATTCTTCACACAGGGTGAGATCGATTGCGGTGTCGAGATACTGCCTATGAAGTCGATGCAACGCCACATGTCCAGCGGACCGTCTTACTACGAAGGCGAGGTCTACAACGTGGTTCGACAGGGTCGAAGCGCCCCGCCGATGCCGCTCGTGGTCATCGGACTCGAGCCGTGAAGGGCATCGGGCTCAGTCGCCAGCCGGCTCGCTCAGCACGCTCTGCGCCTTCGCGGTGAACTCGGGGTCGATGATCACCTGATAGTTCGACGCGACCACCTGATGAGTGGACGTGAAGTCGCGATTGCGGCGGGTGATGGCGTAGCCGACGACGCCGAAGATGGCTCCGAAGCCTGCACCGATCAGCAGCGCGGCGCCGACCAGTCCGAACAGCTGGGCGCTCAGCGGCGAGAACAGCGTAAACACGAGCCCGAAGAACAGGCCGAGCCAAGCACCGCTGGCTGCACCGGCGAGGGCCGCACGCGGGTAGGTCAGTCGGCCGGTGACGCGTTCGACGGTCTTCAGGTCGCTGCCGACGATGGAGAGGTGGGCCACGTCGAACTCTGCTTTGGCGAGTCGGTCGACCACTTTCTGGGCCTCGAGGTAGGTGTCGTAGGTGCCCAGTACGTCGCCCTTGGGGACGGACGGGGCGGGGCGGGTGCCGACGGCGCTCTGGTTGCTCACCGGGTCAGTATATGGCACTCGGGAGTAGGGTTTTACGGTGAGCATCATGCGAATTTTCGCTGCCCGCTTGGTCGGGTGCTCCGTCTTCGACCCCAACGGCGACCGGGTCGGCCGAGTGCGCGATGTGCTCGTGGTCTACCGCGGTGCCGCCGGTCCGCGCGTGGTCGGCATGATCGTCGAGGTGCCTGGCAAACGCCGGGTGTTCCTCTCGATCGGACGTGTGACGAGCATCGGGTCCGGCCAGATCATCACGACCGGTCTCATCAACCTGCGCCGCTTCGAGCAGCGCGGCGGTGAAGTGCGCGTGATCGCCGAACTGCTCGGCCGCACGGTGCGGCTCCGCGACGGGTCGGGCGAGGCGAGCATCGAGGATGTCGCGATCGAAGAGACCGCGCCGGGCGAGTGGGAGGTGACGCAAGCCTTCCTGCGCCGCCCGAAGACGAGCGCGTCACCGTTCGGCCGGGGCGCGACCACCTTCGTACCGTGGTCGGAGATCGCCGAGAAGAAGAAGCTCAAGGGCGAGGCGCAGTCCGCCACCCAGCTCGTCGAGGCCTACGCCGACCTCCCGCCCGCCGACCTCGCCAACGCACTGCTCGACCTGCCCGAGCAGCGCATGCTCGAGGTCGCGGAGGAGCTCAGCGACGACCGGCTGGCCGACGTGCTCGAGGAGATGCCCGAGAACGAGCAGGTGGACATCCTCGATCATCTCGGCGACGACCGCGCCGCCGACGTGCTCGATCAGATGCAACCGGATGACGCGGCCGACCTCATCGCGCAACTCAGCGAGGAGCGCGGCGAGACCCTGCTGGAGCTCATGGAGCCCGAAGAGGCCGAGGATGTGCGCTTCCTGCTCTCCTACGCTCCGGACACCGCCGGCGGTCTGATGACCACCGAGCCGATCATCGTGTCGGCCGACGCAACCGTCGCCGAGGGGCTCGCACTCATCCGGCGCCACGAGCTCGCGCCCGCGCTGGGCGCGGCGATCTGCGTCACCCTGCCGCCGTACGAGCCGCCGACCGGCCGCTTCCTGGGGATGGTGCACTTCCAACGGATGCTGCGCTACCCGCCCAACGAGCGGCTCGGCACCCTGATCGACCCGTCGCTCGAACCGGTTCAGGGCACCACGAGTGCGGCCGAGGTATCCCGCATTCTGGCCAGCTACAACCTGGTCTCGGTGCCCGTCGTCGATGAGAACCACCGACTCGTCGGGGTGGTGACCATTGACGATGTCCTCGACTATCTGCTGCCCGACGACTGGCGAAGTACCAGCGAGACGACCCCGAGTTTCCACGACACCTCGACCGCAGCGATCCCGATCAGGGGAAGGAGGACATCCCATGGCACGCGCTGACCGCAACCGGCTCGACGTTCCGCGCGGGGTGCGCACGCCGTTCACCCTGTTCCAGAGCCGCGACCGGATGGGCCGCTTCTCCGAGGGGTTCGCGCGCGCGATGGGCACCTCGTGGTTCCTGATCGGCATGACGCTGTTCGTCGCGCTCTGGCTGACCTGGAACAGCGTCGCTCCGCTGGAGTTGCAGTTCGATCCGCGGCTGACGAACTTCACGCTGCTGACGCTGATCCTCTCGCTGCAGGCCTCATACGCGGCGCCGCTCATCCTGCTCGCCCAGAACCGGCAGGACGACCGCGATCGCGTGCAGATCGAACAGGACCGGCAGCGCGCCGAACGCAACCTCAACGACACCGAGTACCTCGCCCGCGAGGTCGTCGCGCTGCGTCTAGCCATGCAGGATCTGGCGAGCAGGGACTTCATCCGCGCCGAGCTGCGCTCCCTGCTCGAGGAGCTCGACACGAGCGACAGTCCGGTGATCGAGCGCAGTCGAGATACCCGTGCCTGACCCTCGCCCGCGCGATCTCGGCAAGCTCGACCACCGGGTTCGCGCGGCCCTGTCGCGTGTCATCGACCCCGAGCTGCGGCGGCCGATCACCGACCTCGACATGGTCGGCGATGTGTCGGTGGATGCCGCCGGCATCGCCACCGTGCACCTGCGGCTGACGATCGTGGGATGCCCCGCCGCCGACACCATCGAGCGCGACGTCCGCGCCGCCGCAGCCGCCACCCCGGGCATCACCGGCGCCGACGTGCGAGTCGGCGTGATGTCGCCTCAGCAGCGCGACGCCCTCGTGCAGAGGCTGCGCGGAACCAGGACGATGCAGTTCGGCCCCGACTCCCTCACCCGCGTCATCGCGATCACCAGCGGCAAGGGCGGTGTCGGCAAGTCGTCGCTGACGGCGAACCTCGCCGTCGCGCTGGGCAGGCGCGGGCTGTCGGTCGGCATCGTCGACGCAGATGTCTTCGGCTTCTCCATCCCCGGCCTGCTCGGCATCCCCGACGCCAAGCCCACCAAGGTGGGCGACATGATCCTGCCGCCCATCGCGCACGACGTGAGGGCGATCTCGATCGGCATGTTCGTCGGCCCTGGTACCCCAGTCAGCTGGCGCGGGCCGATGCTGCACCGCACCATGTCGCAGTTCCTGACCGACGTGTTCTTCGGCGATCTCGACATGCTGCTGCTCGATCTTCCGCCCGGCACCGGGGACGTGGCGATCTCCCTGGGGCAGCTACTCCCGCACGCCGAGGTGATCGTGGTGACGACGCCGCAGTCGGCCGCCGCCGAGGTGGCGGAGCGCAGCGGACTCGCCGCCAGACAGCTCGGTCAGTCGGTGATCGGCGTGGTCGAGAACATGACCGGCGGCGTCTTCGGCGCCGGCGGGGGGGCGGATGTCGCGGCGCGACTCGGCGTGCCGCTCCTGGCATCCGTCCCCCTCAGCGGGGTACTTCGGGAGGGCGGGGACTCGGGCGACCCCGTCGTGGTTGCGCGCCCCGACGATGCCGCCGCACGAGCGATTCTCGCCCTGGCCGATCGGCTCGCGGTGCGCGAGCGCGGCCTGGCTGGACGCGAACTCGGGCTGTCGCCGAAGTAGTCCCGCACGCAAGAACCGCCCCCGAGCGGAGGCGGTTCTGTGGAGCGCGGTTCAGGCGCGACGCGAGGGCACGCGACGGTAGCCGTCGCGGACGGCGAGCACGATGGTGCCGATGACGGCCGGGATCGTGAACGCCGCGATGAGTGCGAGTTCGAGGTTCATGGTTCTAGTGAACCTCATTCGTCCATTCGGATCGAGTACAGCTTTCTACACCGTGCGTGTAGCTTGTCTACATGGATGTGCGTCGACTCGAGCTCCTCCGTGAGCTGGCGGATCGCGGCAGCGTCACCGCGGTCGCCCGAGCGACGCAGCGCACACCGTCCGCCGTCTCACAGCAGCTGAAGATCCTCGAGCGCGAGGCCGGCGTCCCGCTCACGGAGCCCTCGGGACGAGGCATCCAGCTCACCGGTGCCGGTCGCGCGCTGGCCAGGACCGCTACGGAGATCGCGACCGCGATCCAACGGGCTGAGGCGCTGTGGGAGGATTTCCGCTCCCAGCCGCAGGGCGAGGTCACGATCAACGTGTTCCCCACCGCCGGCGAGATGCTGCTGCCCGGACTGCTGGCGCGACTCGACGCGATTCCGGGTCTCGTGCTGCGCGTGCACGACCTCGACGGGGCGCTCGAGCAGGTGATGCATCTCACGGCGGACTTCGACATCGTGCTCGCGGACTCCCCCGGCATACTGCCGGCCTGGACCGAGCGCGGCATCACCGTGGTTCCGCTGATGCGCGAGGCGCTCGACGTTGCCATGCCGGACGGTCACCGGCTCGGCACCAAACGCGAACTCACCCCGGCCGACCTGATCGACGAGACCTGGATCGGCGTGCCGAACTGGCAGCCATTCGACCGGGTTCTCCGCGGCATCGAAGCGGCCAACGGCGCACCCGCGCGGGTGGCTCAGCGAATCGTCGACAACGGGATCGTCGAGTCGCTGGTTGCCGCGGGACGGGGCATCGCGATCCTGCCCCGTTACACCACTCGCGATCGCGAGAACGGGCTGATCACGCGACCGCTCAAGGGCGTGCGTGCGTCGCGCCTGATCTCGGCGCTGCTGCGCCCTGACCGCGCCGAGCGGCCCTCGGTGCGTGCCGTCGTCGAGACGCTGCAGGCCGTCGCGTCCCGCTTCGAGGCCGAGCACGCGGCCTAATCCCGGTTTTGAGCTCGCCAGTCAGTTTTGTGCTCGCGACCGCCAGCGCAAAACCCGACGCCGTGCTCACAATCGCGTGAACCCGCGCTGCCGTGCGCCTCGCGCCACTGGCCGTGTGAAGGAATTCCTTGAAACGGCGAACGGCTGGAGGGGGACCACTCGGTCGCCGCGTCCTCGCCGGCGAGCGTTGGCAGAGCGACGTCGCCCTGCGGGCGACTGGCCCGCGTGGAAGGCCGACGGGGCCAGGGCCGCACGGTGCAAGGCACGACTACGCTGACCTCATGTCCGCAACCGACGCCGCCCGGGCAGACCAACCCGCTGCGCTCACCGCCGATCTCGTCGCGAGCGGCTCCGAGACCGCCGACGTGATCGCGCCCTTCACCGGCGAAGTGCTGCACCGTCTGCCGATCTCCTCGAAACGAGACGTGATGGATGCCGCGGCGGCCGCCCGCGTCGCCCAGGCCGCGTGGCTGGCGGCCGGTCCAGCCCACCGCCGTGCCGTGCTGCTCCGAGCCCACGACCTGCTGCTTCAGCGCCGGGACGGGCTGCTCGACATCCTGCAGACCGAGTCGGGCAAGACCCGCGGGCAGGCGTTCGAGGAGATATTCCAGGCCGTGTCGACCACGCGCTACGCGGCACTGTGGGCGGAGCCGACGACGCGCACCCGGCGGCGGCGGTCCGCCATCCCGCTCGTCATCCGCACCGAGGTGTCGTACCGGCCGAAGGGTCTCATCGGCGTCATCACCCCATGGAACTACCCGGTCTCGCTGTCGATCATGGACGTGATCCCGGCGCTGGCGACCGGTAACGCCGTGGTGCAGAAGGCCGACAATCAGGGCGCGCTGAGCATCCTGGCCTCCCGCCGGGCGTTCATCGACGCCGGCGTGCCCGAGGCGCTGTGGGCGGTCGTCGCCGGTCCCGGCGACCCGGTCGGCGACACGGTGGTGGATGTCTCGGACTACGTGTGCTTCACCGGCTCCACCCCGACCGGCACGAGAGTGGGGTTGCGCGCAATGTCGAAGTTGCACGGCGCCTCGCTGGAACTGGGCGGCAAGAACCCGATGATCGTGCTCGACGACGTGGTGGCGGAGAAAGCAGCGGCCGATGCCGTCTACGCCTGCTTCTCGTCGATGGGGCAGCTGTGCGTATCGATCGAGCGCATCTACGTGGATCGCGCGGTGGCAGACGCGTTCACCGCCGAGTTCGCGCGACGGGTGAGTGCCCTGCACCAGGGGCCGGCGCTCGACTACACCACCGACGTGGGGTCGCTGACCTCCGCAGCGCAGCTGGAGCGCGTACAGGCGCACGTCGAAGATGCCGTCGCCAAGGGTGCCACGGTGCTCGCGGGCGGCAAGGCTCGCCCCGACCTCGGCCCGTTCTTCTTCGAGCCGACGGTGCTCACCGGGGTGACCGAGGCGATGGACTGCTACGCCGGTGAGACCTTCGGACCGGTGGTCGCGATCCATGTCGTCGACGGGCAGGACCAGGCCATCGCGCTGTCCAACGCCTCTGAGTTCGGGCTTAATGCGTCGGTGTTCTCCGGCTCGCGGTCGCGCGGCCGAGCCGTCGCGCGACAACTCGATGCCGGCAGCGTGAACGTGAACGAGGGCTATCGCGCGACGTTCAGCAGCGTCGACGCACCCATGGGCGGCATGAAGCTCTCGGGGCTCGGGCGCCGCAACGGCGTCGAGGGGCTGCTGCGCTTCGTCGAGGCGCGCACCGTGGCCGAGTCGACCGGCATCCTCACGCTGCCGAGGACCGGCCCCGAGTTCGCGAAAGTGACCGGCCTCATGGTCACCCTGCTCAAGACACTGAAGGCCGTGCGTCGCCGCTAGGTCGCCTCCGCGTCGTACGGGGCAGGCCGACCGTCCCGCATCAGCCGCTGCCGCTGCGCGTACGCCGACTCGACGGGTGCGCGCACGGTGACCGGCTTCTCGTCTTCGAGCAGGGCTTCGCGGATGATCCGGCGCGGGTCGTACTGACGGGGATCGAGCTTCTTCCAGTCGATGTCGTCGAAGTCGGGGCCCATCTCCTCACGCATCCTGTCCTTGGCGCCGTTGGCGAAGTCGCGGACGCGCCGCACCAGCCGGGCGAGCTGCGAGGCGTAGTACGGCAGTCGGTCGGGACCCAGCAGGAACACCGCGATGATCGCGATGATCAGCAGCTTGTCGAAGGTCAGACCGAGGGACACCCGATCAGGATAGCCGTGCTCCCCCGGGCACCCGCCTAGAGTGAGAGCCGTGACCGACCGGATGCTGAGCTGGAGATACGCGGAGGAGTTCGTCGCGGAACGCGACGACATCGCACTCGTGCGCCAGCACTCCCTCGAACTCGGCGTCGAGCCGATCCCAGCGTCGATGGGCGCCCAGCTGGCGATGCTGGCCGCGGCGACCGCCCCGGATGGCATCATCGAGATAGGCACCGGCATCGGCGTGAGCGGGCTGTGGCTGCTGAGCGCAGCGAAGGATGCAACGCTCACCACGATCGACGTCGAACTCGACTATCAGCAGCTTGCGCGGAAGGCGTTCCTCGAGGCGGGGGTGCCGCAGAACCGCTTCCGTCTGATCGGTGGACGGGCATCCGACGTGCTGCCGCGCATGAACGAGGCCAGCTACGACCTGGTGTTCATCGACGCCGACCCCGCATCGGTGCTCGAGTACGTCGAGCACGGCATCCGCCTGGTGCGCACCGGCGGCACCGTGCTGGTCGCGCACGCACTGTGGCGCGGGCGGGTCGCGGATCCCGCGCAACGCGATGACACCGTCGCGGGCTTCCGGTTGCTGCTGTCAGAGATCGCTGCATCCGAGGCAGTGATCGCTGCCCTGTCGCCCGTGGGCGACGGGCTGCTGCAGCTGACGAAGGTGTCGGACTAAGCCGAGACGACCCCGGCCAAGGCGTCGTGGAGTTCCTTCGCCTCGGCATCGTTCACCGACACCACGAGACGGCCACCGCCCTCGAGCGGCACTCGCACGATGATCAGGCGACCCTCTTTCACAGCCTCCATCGGTCCGTCACCGGTCCTCGGCTTCATGGCTGCCATGGGTTCCCCTTTCGCATGGAATACTCAGTCCATTATCGTCCATGGGTCCGACACCGGGAAATCACGCGCAGATCACGGCGGGCTCCAGTCCGCACCATCGACCCACCATCCGGCCTGCACCCAGGCGATCTGACCTGCGATGAACACCAGCACGAGCACGACGCGATACACCCGCGAGCGCGGCTGCGCGATCGCCCCCAGCGCCGGGAACATCGGCATCAGCAGCCGGAACGTGCTCGACTGCGGAAAGAACACCGCGAGCAGGTAGAGCACGTAGCTGGCCAGCCAGAACCGCAGGTCGACGCCGAGCCGCCGGACGGTGGGGGTGAAGAGCGTCACGAAGAACCCGGCCACGAGCAGCGCCAGCCCGCCGAGCACCAGCGGGGCGGGCACCTGCCACCACCCCGCCCACCAGATCGCGCCCTGTATCCATGGGGCGAACGGCACCAGCTCGCCGTACCCGACGTATGCCGACCGCCACGCCAGCTCGGTGTCGGTGTACGCCGTGAACGACCCGGTGACACCCCAGGCGATCAGCAGCCACGTCACGCCCATGAATGCGCTGAACACACCGGCGACGACGGATGCGACGACCTCCCGCCGCGGGAACGGATCGGTCCGCCGCTGCCACCACCGCCACCCGACGTGCAGCAGCAGCGTGAGCGCGAACGCCAGGCCGGAGGGTCGGGTCAGGGCCATCACGGCGATCACCGGCAGCAGCATCCAGTACCGCCGTTGCACGAGCAGCAACAGCGCGAGCGTCAGCAGGAACAGCTGCATCGACTCGGCGTACGCCACCTGCAGCACCGGCGACAGCGGCGCGAAGCAGAACAACACCACCGAGAACAGTGCCGAGCCACCGGGCATCACGGTGTTCATGAGACGGTAGAACAGCAGCGCGGCACCGAGGGCGAAGCCGACCGACACGAGCACGGCCACCACCGCGAAGTCGAGCCCGGTGACCCACATCAGCAGTCGCACGAGCGCCGGATAGGCCGGCATGAACGCCCACGCGCTCTCGCCGACGCGTCCCTGGTCGGTCAGCGGCAGCTCGCTCGGGTAGCCGGCGACCGCGATGGTGTAGTACCACTGCCCGTCCCAGATTCTGGCGAAGTCGAGATAGCCCGGATGCGCCCCAGTCCACGGGTTGGCCTCCTGGCGGGCGGCATACGTCAGCAGGATCGCCGTCGACACCACCCGGGACGCGACGAACACGGCGAGCACCTGCACCCACCAGCGCTGGAATACCGCACTCAGCCGCTCAACCACGCTCGCAGCCCCCGCTCGCACTCCAGGATCTGCGCTACCTCCACGGCCTCGTCGTCGGCGTGAGCCTTCAGTGGATCGCCCGGACCGTAGTTGACGGCGGGAATCCCGAGCGCGGCGAAGCGCGCGACATCCGTCCAGCCGTGTTTCGGGGCGGCCACCCCGCCGACCGCGGCCAGGAAGTCCTGGGCGAGTGCGGCATCCAGTCCGGGCCGCGCGCCCTCGGCGAGGTCGGTGATTGTGACGTCGAAGCCGTCGAACACCTCGCGCAGGTGGGCCTCAGCGTCTGCGGCGCTGCGGCTGGGCGCGAACCGGTAGTTGACGCTGACGACGGCCTCGTCGGGGATCACGTTACCGGCGACGCCACCGGTGATGCCCACGGCGTTCAGCCCCTCGCGGTACACCAGTCCGTCGACCTCGAGCTCGGCCGGTTCGTAGGCGGCGAGGATCGCCAGCACCGGCGCCAGCTCGTGGATCGCGTTGTGGCCCACCCACGACCGAGCACTGTGGGCGCGAATCCCCCGCGTGCGGACGTCGATGCGCGCGGTGCCGTTGCAGCCGCCCTCCACGACCGCCGAGGTGGGCTCACCGAGGATAGCGAGATCGGCGGCCAGCAGGTCGGGATGATTGCGGGCGAGCCGGCCGAGCCCGTTGAGCGCGCTGTCGACCTCTTCGTGGTCGTAGAAGATCCAGGTGAGGTCGACCGGCGGTGCGGTCAGCTCGAGGGCGAGCACCATCGCGATCGCGACGCCGCCCTTCATGTCGACCGTGCCGCGACCGATGAGGAGCCCGTCGCGCTCGACGACCGGCAGGTTGGCGTTCACCGGCACGGTGTCGATGTGGCCCGCGATCACGACGCGGCGGTCACGGCCGAGGTGGGTGCGGGCGACGATGGCGTCGCCGTCCCGGGTGAGCGTGAGGTGCTCTGCGGTGGCGAGCGCGGCCCAGATCGCGTCGGCGATCGCGCCCTCGTTGCCCGAAACCGACTCGATGTCGCAGAGCTGCCGCGTCAGTGCGACCGACCCGGCCGCGGCATCCAGTACCGGCACCCGGACAGTTTAAGCTGAGGGAATGACCAACCGCGCCGCCTGGGGCTACGGCCTGGCGACCGTGTCGGGCAACGGCATCGTGCTCGATACCTGGTTTCCTTCGCCCGCGCTCGGAGCGCTCCCGGCCGACGTCGACCGCCATATCGCGCCAGCCGAGTTCGAGCAGCTCACCGGTGCTGACACCCGTCGGGACGTCGAGCTCTCCTTCCGCACCGTCGAGATCGACCTGGATGCCCCGGTCTCCTCCACCCCGGACGCCTACCTGCGCCTGCACCTGCTCAGCCACCTGCTGGTGACGCCGAACTCGCTCAACCTCGACGGCATCTTCTCCCATCTGCCCACCGTGGTGTGGACGACCGCCGGCCCGGTGCATCCCGAGGATTTCGCCCGGCTGCGCCCGCAGCTGCAACGCGCGGGCATCAGCCCGCTGGGTATCGACAAGTTCCCCCGGCTGATCGACTACGTCGTGCCCGACCGGGTGCGCATCGCTGACGGCGCCCGCGTGCGGCTCGGGGCGCACTTGTCGCCCGGTACCACGGTCATGCATGAGGGCTTCGTCAACTTCAACGCTGGCACGCTCGGCGTCTCGATGGTCGAGGGCCGCATCTCGCAGGGCGTCATCGTCGGTCATGGCGCGGATGTCGGGGGCGGAGCATCCATCATGGGCACCCTCTCAGGCGGCGGCACCGAGCGCGTCGCCATCGGCGCCCGGGCACTCCTGGGGGCGAACTCGGGCGTGGGCATCTCGATCGGTGACGACTGTGTCGTCGAGGCCGGCCTCTACGTGACCGCGGGCACCAAGGTGACCCTGCTCGCGCAGGCACCGCGCACGGTCAAGGCGATGGAGCTGTCGGGCGTTCCAGGGCTGCTCTTCCGCCGGAATTCTCTGACCGGAGCAGTGGAAGCGGTCCCCCGCCGCGGCCAGAGCGTCACGCTGAACGCCGCCCTGCACGCCTGACCCGCGCTACCGCCCCGCCCCGGCCCGGCCCGGCCCGGCCCCCTACGGTTTTGTGCTTGCCAGTTGGTTTTGCGCTCGCGACCGCCAGCACAAAACTCTTCACGGACATACTTGCCGAACCCATCGAACTCCCCGATCAGGTTCAGTCCCGGCCACCAGAAGTCAGTGTCGCCGATGCGACCCTGGCTGTCCCGGAACGTGACCTGCAGAAGTGGACGTGGCATCCCGAACGAGTCGAGGAGCACCCGGCTGATGGATTCACCCGGAGTCTGGGCAAGAGGGTCGGCAAGCGAGAGCGCGTTGGCACACCGTCGGCGACCGATGTGCGTGCCATTCTCGAGCTCTGATTGAAGCCGCTCGACCGTCGTCCGGCCATGGGCGAGAGCGTTGTCGAGCATCGGCACACTGACCGTGAGCTGGCATCGACGGGCCACGTCGATCAGCGTCCGGTCGATCGTGGTCACCGGTAGGCCGTCAGCGATCTCACGGATGAACGGAATCGAGGTTCGATGAAGGATGCTGGCGCGATCCGACCGATCGCCTCGCTCTATCGGAACCAGCACTTCGGGTCGGGGCGCTGGCGAGCCGAACAGCGGCAAACCCCATGCCAGGGCTGCTGAACGGTGCGAAAAGACAACAGGCCTGACATCGCTCAGTGCTCGCATGCGTGCCACATGCTTGCCCTCCACAGACAGGGCGGACCATTCGTCGGTGCGCAGATAGGCACCGTGCCCGAGGCGCACCAGATGCTTGCGCCGGTGTGCGCGATAGACGGCATCGCGCTCGCCCGGCACACGCAGTGACCGCGTGAAGATGATGTCGGGATGGGTGGCAGCAGCAGTCATCACCCCACAATGACGGCGAACGAGCCGCCCGTGGCCTCCAGGATTCTCCCTGTGGACACGTTCGTCCGGTGCAGAACCAGTCGTGCTGCGGTTTTGTGCTGGCCAGTCGCTTTTGTGCTCGCGAGCGCCAGCACAAAACCCAACAGCCAGCACAAAACCGACGACCGACGACCGGGTAGGGGCAGGGGGAAGGGGGGCTAGCGGGTCGGCCACTCCCGCGCGGGCGCTCCCGTGTAGAGCTGCTGCGGGCGCCCGATCTTCGTGGCGGGGTCGTTGTTCATCTCGCGCCAGTGCGCGATCCAGCCCGGCAGCCGGCCGATCGCGAAGAGCACGGTGAACATGCGCGCCGGAAAGCCCATCGCCTTGTAGATCACGCCCGTGTAGAAGTCGACGTTGGGGTACAGCTTGCGCTCGATGAAGTACTCGTCGGCCAGCGCCGCCTGCTCGAGCTCTTTGGCGATGTCGAGCAGCGGGTCGCGCACGCCCAGATCCTCGAGCACCTCGTCCGCGCTCTCCTTCACCAGGCGGGCCCGCGGGTCGAAGCTCTTGTAGACCCGGTGTCCGAACCCCATCAGGCGGATGCCGTCTTCTTTGTTCTTGACCCGCTCGATGAAGCGCCCCACGCTCTCACCGGAGTCGCGGATCTCGGCCAGCATCTTCAGCACCGCCTCGTTCGCGCCGCCGTGCAGCGGCCCGTAGAGCGCGTTGATGCCGGCCGAGATCGACGCGAACATGTTCGCCTCGGTCGAGCCGACCAGTCGCACCGTCGAGGTCGACGCGTTCTGCTCGTGGTCTTCGTGCAGGATCAGCAGCCGGTCGAGGGCCTTCACCAGCACCGGGTTCACCTGGTAGACCTCGGCGAGGTTGCCGAAGTTGAGCTTGAGAAAGTTCTCGACGAACGACAGCGAGTTATCGGGGTACAGAAACGCCTGCCCGAGCGTCTTCTTGTGCGCGTACGCCGCGATCACCGGCAGCTTCGCCAGCAGCCGGATGGTCGAGATCTCGACCTGCTCGGGGTCGTGCGGGTTCAGCGAGTCCTCGTAGTAGGTCGACAGCGCCGAGACCGCCGACGACAGCACCGACATGGGATGCGCCGTGTGCGGCAGCGCGGAGAAGAAGCGCTTGAGGTCTTCGTGCAGCAGCGTGTGCCGGCGGACCTTCTCGTCGAACTCCGCCAGCTCGCCCGGGCTCGGCAGCTCGCCGTAGATGAGCAGCCAGGCGACCTCGAGGTAGGTGGAGTTCTCCGCGACATCCTCGATCGCGTAGCCGCGATAGCGCAGGATGCCCTGGTCGCCGTCGATGTACGTGATCGAACTGCGGGTGGATGCCGTGTTGACGAATCCCTGATCGAGCGCCGTGTAGCCGGTCTGCTTCATGAGCGTCGACACGTCGATCGAGTCATGGCCGGCGGTGCCCCGGATGATCGGGAACTGCGCGCTCCCGCCGGGGAAGCTGAGGGTAGCGGTCTCAGGAGTCTGCACGGGATCGCTCACCCGAATAGCTTACGGCCGAGCGCCGCAACTGCCGTCGGCTCCAACGTTCTGCCGAATCGGTTGTAGGTCTACCACAGCCTCGCGACGGCGGCGGCGATATTTGCGTCGGTTGCGGTCAGCGCGACCCGCACGTGCCGCGCGGGCTCCTCGCCGTAGAACGAGCCCGGGACGACCAGGATGCCGGCCTCGGCCAGCTCGGCGACGGTCGCCCAGGCATCCTTCCCCCTGGTCGCCCAGAGATACAGCCCAGCCTCGCTGACGTCGATGGTGAAGCCGGCAGCGACCAGCGCGGGCGCCAGCATCGCCCGGCGCGCACGATACCGCTCGCGCTGCACCTGCACGTGCGCGTCGTCGGCGAGCGCGGCGACCATCGCCTGCTGCACCGGCGCGGGCGGGATGAGTCCGGCGTGCTTGCGCACCGCGAGCAGTTCGCCGACGAGGTCGCTGCAGCCGGCGACGAGTCCGGCGCGGTAGCCGGCCAGGTTGGACTGCTTGCTCAGCGAGTACACGGCCAGCACCGAGTCTCGGTCGCCGTCGATGACGTCGGGATGCAGGATCGAGGGGGTGGGATCGGGTGCGGCCCAATTCAGTTCCGCGTAGCACTCATCGTTCACGACCACCGCGCCGAGCTCACGCGCGCGGGTCACCGCGGCGCGCAGCTGCTCGACACCGAGCACGCGACCGTCGGGGTTGCCGGGACTGTTGAGCCACACCAGGGCGGTGTTCGCGGGCCACTGGGCCGGATCGTCGGCCGCGAGGGAGTCGGCACCCACCAGCGCGGCACCGATCGCGTACGTGGGGTAGGCCACAGTCGGGTGCACCACCACATCGCCGGGACGCACCCCGAGCAGCAGCGGCAGCAGTGCGACGAGCTCCTTCGAGCCGATGGTCGGCAGCACGTCGGCCGCCGTCAGGTCGGTGACGCCGCGGCGGCGTGCGAACCAGTCGACGATCGCCTCGCGTAGGGCAGGCGTTCCCGCCGTCTGCGGGTAGGCGTGCGCGTCGGTGGCCGCCGCGAGCGCATCACGCACCACCGAAGGTGTGGCATCGACGGGCGAGCCGACCGACAGATCGATGAGGCCATCGGGATGCGACCCGGCCCGGTCGGCGTACGGCACGAGCGCGTCCCACGGAAAGTCGGGCAGACGCAGCGGGGTGCGGCTCACTCCGAGCTTCCGCCACCCGGTGGCAGCGCCGCGATCATCGAGTGGTCGGCCTTGGTGACGCCGACCTTCGAGGCCCCGCCGGGCGAGCCGAGGCCGGTCTCAGTGAAGAACTCGACATTCGCGGTGTAGTAGTCGGCCCACTTCTCGGGCAGATCGTCTTCGTAGTAGATCGCCTCGACCGGGCACACCGGTTCGCACGCCCCGCAGTCGACGCACTCGTCGGGCTGGATGTAGAGCATCCGCTCGCCCTCGTAGATGCAGTCGACCGGACATTCGTCGATGCACGCGCGGTCCTTGAGGTCGACACAGGGCTGGGCGATGACATACGTCACGAGCGATCTGGGCCTTTCGGGAGGGAGAGTCCCAGTCTATCCGCAGCCGATCGCCGACCCCGGCTACTGCGCGGCCTGTGTGGTGACGGTGTAGTTGGCAACGAACCCATTCTGACCGTCGGACCCCACGACGATCAGCACGCCGTACTTGCTGCTCGTCAGCGCCGCGGTACCGCCGTCGGCAGTGCTCCCGCCGAAGCCTTCGGTGGCGGTGAACCCTGCACCCTCGAGCTCGCTGACGATCGCGTTGAGTGCCTCCACGCCGGGGACGCGGACGGTGACGTTCCACACCTGTCCGTCAGCACCGGCGACGGATGCCCCATAGACGATCTCTCCGCTCGCCAGCGGTATCTCGCTCGGGAAGTCGGCGGGCACGCTGGTGCCACCGAGGTCGACCTGCCCCCCGGTCGCACCCTCGATGATCTGCTGAACCGGATTGGCGAAGCATCCGGCGAGCGCGGGCGTGATGGCCAGCGCGAGCACGATCGCGAGCGGGACAGAAATACGCTTCGGTGTGCTGCTCATGCTTCCTCCTCAGGAATGAATCTGCTTCACGCCGTCAGCGTAGCGCGTGAGCGGCTCAGGCGTTCTGCTTCTTGCGGCGCGAGGTTTCGCGGGCGCGAGTGGTGGCATCCAATTCGACCTTGCGGATGCGTACAATCTCGGGCGTCACCTCGACGCACTCGTCCTCGCGGGCGAACTCGAGCGACTCCTCGAGGGTGAGCTTGCGCGGCGGCACCAGCTTCTCGAAGTTGTCTGCGGTGGAGGAGCGCATGTTGGTGAGCTGCTTCTCCTTGGTGATGTTGACGTCCATGTCGTCGGCGCGCGAGTTCTCGCCGACGATCATGCCCTCGTACACCTCCTGCGTCGGCTCGACGAAGAAGCTCATCCGCTCCTGCAGCGCGATCATGGCGAACGGGGTCACCGTGCCCGCGCGATCGGCGACGATCGAGCCGTTGGTGCGCGTCTCGATGGCGCCGGCCCAGGCCTCGTAGCCGTGCGCGATCGCGTTGGCGATGCCGGTGCCGCGGGTGATGGTGAGGAACTCGGTGCGGAAGCCGATGAGCCCGCGCGACGGCACGATGAACTCCATGCGCACCCAGCCGGTGCCGTGGTTGGTCATGCCCTCCATGCGACCTTTACGGGCGGCCAGCAGCTGGGTGATCGCGCCGAGGTACTCCTCCGGCGAGTCGATCGTGAGGTGCTCGAACGGCTCGTGCAGCGTGCCGTCGACGGTGCGCGTGACCACCTGGGGCTTGCCCACGGTGAGCTCGAATCCCTCGCGGCGCATGTTCTCGACCAGGATGGCCAGGGCCAGTTCACCGCGGCCCTGCACCTCCCACGCGTCGGGGCGCCCGATGTCGACCAGCTTGATCGAGACGTTGCCGATCAGCTCGCGGTCGAGGCGGTCCTTCACCATGCGCGCGGTGAGCTTGTGCCCCTTGACCTTGCCCACCAGTGGCGAGGTGTTGGTGCCGATGGTCATCGAGATGGCCGGGTCGTCGACGGTGATGGTCGGCAGCGGACGCACGTCGTCCGGGTCGGCCAGCGTCTCGCCGATGGTGATCTCGTCGAAGCCGGCGACGGCGACGATGTCACCCGGGCCGGCGGACTCGGTGGGGACCCGGTCGAGCGCCTTCGTGGCCAGCAGCTCGGTGATGCGCGCATTGGCAACCGTGCCGTCGTGCTTGGCCCAGGCCACCGTCTGGCCCTTGCGGAGCGTGCCGTTGAAGACGCGCAGCAGCGCGAGCCGCCCCAGGAACGGGCTGGAATCGAGGTTCGTCACCCATGCCTGCAGGGGCGCCTCGTCGTCGTAGGTCGGTGCCGGGATGTGCTCGATGATCGCCTGGAACAGCGGCTCCAGGTCGGCGTTGTCGGGCAGCGAGCCGTTCTCGGGCTTGTTGGCGGATGCTGCGCCGTTGCGGCCCGAGGCGTACACCACCGGCACGTCGAGCACCGCATCCAGGTCGAGGTCCGGCGAGTCCTCGTGCAGGTCGCTGGCGAGTCCGAGCAGCAGGTCCTGACTCTCGGACACGACCTCGTCGATGCGGGCATCCGGTCGGTCGGTCTTGTTGACCAGCAGCACGACCGGCAGCTTGCCCTCGAGAGCCTTGCGCAGCACGAACCGGGTCTGGGGCAGGGGGCCCTCGCTGGCGTCCACCAGCAGCACCACGCCATCCACCATGCTCAGACCGCGCTCGACCTCGCCGCCGAAGTCGGCGTGACCGGGGGTGTCGATCACGTTGATCG